>MDTA01087778.1_pt1 | contig 10229 bp, 7 predicted proteins | sample 811151 | NCBI WGS metagenome assembly MDTA01 (sample SAMN05326648, study PRJNA326480) | marine metagenome | isolation source: seawater | place: Indian Ocean: South | collected 2010 | reverse complement strand
TCAGGCAAAGGAATTAAATCCTCACTTTTAATGTCAAAAGCATCAAGCCTTTATCGATGTTTAAGTAAGACAAATTTTTCAGCTGCTGATTTATTAATACAATTAAATAATGAAATTTGTGAAACAATTTCACGTGGCATGTTTGTAACAATGCTAATTGGAATTTATGACAGCAATAAAAAAGAAATGTTGCTTTCAAGCGCAGGACACGAACCACCAATAATTTTATCTAAAGATGGAACTTTTACAAATTACAGTGAAGCCGGTCCTCCTTTAGGAATTATGCCAAAGACTAAATATACTGAACACACTATCCCTTTTTCAAATAGCTCAATGTATATTTTTACTGATGGAATTACTGAAATAAAAAATCCAAATGGTGAAATGTTAGGATCAGAAGGTTTTCAAAATTATATTAAAAAGTATCAAGCAAGTCCCAATAATGAAAGATTAAAAACTATGATTGATGATATTTTGAATGTGGGCCATATTCAAAAAGATGATTTAACAATTGTAGTAGTTGATGGAAAATAAATTAATTAATTACCTTCGTATGCTTTTCCAGTTATAGCACCAGAAGCTTCGTGTCTTTCAATTGAGGCAACAAATCCTGCTTCATCAGAGTTATCATCATGATGACCAGCTTCGACTGCAACTTGTCCTAAAGCAGTTCCACCCTCTGAAGCTGTTGTAAATTTTCCATACATATATACAGATTCCCAAGCATCTTGATTACCACCATCATTATCATGATTGTACTCGCTAGCACGGTTCTCTGCACTCTCCCACCAAGATCCTCCTGTACAGCATGTCGCTTGAAGTGTAGTTGAACTTGCTTTCATCGTATTATGTTCACCACTGGCCGGTTGGTCAAATCCAGTTCCAGTAACTCCAAACGTTTGTGATATTCTTCTAGCTTCATCAGCTACAATTGGCACTTCATCAAACGTTGCAGTTCCAGATGTATATGAAATTGTTTGTTGAACGTTAGCGCCCGCATTATTTGTTTCCTGAGTTAGAGTAAGTTTTAAATCCATTTCAGCCCACATATCTCTTTTTTTAAAGTTAACATACACTTTACCTTTAGCCATTTGATCAACGCCTTCTGTAAATACATCGTGTGTGGTAGCATAATCAAAACTTGTCATAGTCGAAGGATTTGCACCTGCCTGGGTTCCAACTTTTTCTAATGCAAACCATTCTGTTTCATAGACAATTGTATCTTGGTCTAAAGTTGGAACATAGTCCCAATCTCTTCCCTCAATATTGCTTTCCAATTGAGCCATTGCTGTAGAAATTGATGTTGAACTTGAAATATCTACACCGGCCAAAATCGTTGCAGCCTCAGTATCAATATTTAAACCGAATTTTGCAGCAGACGCTTGAATGCCTGCTGTTATTTCTGAAGAATTAAGTAAAGTTGAAGTAGCGCTACTTATATTTGCAACAGTCTGAGCATTATTTATTGCAGAGTGGCTCATTGAGCTCGCAATTTTATTAAGAGCTGTTGTTGGTGTAGGAGTTGAAACTCCTGCAAAACTATAAGAGTTAAATAATAAAATTATAAAAGCAGTTTTGAATATAAATAAAATTTTTTTCATTTTAATTTGTGACCATTGCTTCGTATCCAGGTTTCGTAATATCAATAGAAGTAATTCCATCTGAAAGAATTAAATTTCCTGGTATCATTCCTAAAGAATTTGCAGGGCCTGGTCCTAATAAAACGACAGTGCTTTTGTTACTAGATTCTGATAATACCACAAATTCTGTACCACGAGCTCCAAGAGTGCCTGAAGGAATTTTAACTTCTAAGTTATCAGGATTTTTTTTACTTATTTGTCCTGTAATAAATTTTACCGTTCCAGACTTAACGTTTGAAACGAAAGACCCTTCATGACTATTGGGATCATATATAAACTCATCAATTGTTAACTCAGTATCTTCACCAAGAGTTAATACTGTCTGATCTAAAAATAATATTTGAGCATTTGATTTTGCATCTGAAATTATTGTATCTCCATAAAATATTTTTGAACCATTAATGAGTTTTTCATTATTTTGGTTTTTAATCTCGCCTATCGCAGCACCAATTACCCCAATAAATTCTGAAGTGCTAGCGTTTGCGGTATTCGCCCCTAACAAAAATATAAGCAAAAAAACAAATTTTTTAAAATAGTCCATTTAAATTTACTCTCTTAGTTAGTCCAATAGTAGTGTAATTTCTTACAATATCATGGTTTATTACATTTGAACTTACATCAGAATGCCTCATAGATAAAGTGTATAATAAGCTATCATCTATTTTTAATCTTTTTAAAAATGGCAATAATTTAATTACTTGGCCTTCTAATGATAATGATGCGACTAAACTGTCGTCTTTTCTGATTAATGTTGGACTAATAAACGATTCTGCCTCATCATAAACATTTTTAAGAAAAGTGCTTCTTAATTTTAATGTTCCAAAAGGAAGTATTTGAGAGTACGAAAGATTTATTCCTGTCGAATTAAAGCTATCAAATTCTTTTTTAGATTCTGTTCTATTTAAAATAATCCTAGTTCCAAACTGAATTTTGTTCGTAAAATTATAATTATGTCTTATAAAACTTGCATAAGTACCACTATCATTATCTGTAGATTCACTGAAATTTTCTGTCCAGACATATGAAGTATCTGAATAACTAAGGCCATAATTAAAATTATTTTTTTCATTAATTATAAGAGTGTTGTTTATACCAAGACCCATTGTGTCATAATCTTCTTGCTTTCTAAAATTTGACTTAGTCCAATAAACGTATGGTGAAATATAATGATTATCCTTTACCTTAAAATAACTCATTGAAGATGAAACAATATCACTGTCACCTTTTATTTTTTTATGAATTGCATTTGCATCTACACCAAAATTAAAAAATAGTGATGAACTATCATCAATATTTTTTCCAACTGTTAGTGAGCCTGCTCTAGTAAATGTTTTGTCGTACTCAACAACTAATCTGCTATCAACAGTCGTATATGGAATTTTACTTCCTTCTTGCATTAATTGTTTAGTTTTTGTTATTCCGCTAATATTATCTTGTTCGGTTTGAGAATATTTTAGATCTAAATAAGCAAACCATTTGCTCTTTTTTTTCTCTTTTCCAGTATCAGATAATAATTCTGCTATTAACTTTCTTGTTTCAATTGAAGTGTTTGGATCATTCATCATAGTTCTTACCATCAAATCAACCTTAACAGACGAGTCCATTTTAATTAAAATAGATAACAAATATAATTTGATGTCAGTATTAGAAGGATAAAGCATACTTAATCTTTCAAGCGTAGCAATAGTGAGTTTTAGATTCCCTGAACTTTCTTGTTGTTTTGCGTAATTTAAATTTAGCTCAAGATCAGTTGGATTGTCTAATATTTCTTTATACGTAATTTCAGCAGCAAAAGAATTTGCTGAAATAAAAAATAAAATTAAACATATTTTTAATACTTGTTTCATCAATTGAGAATTTAAATTTTTTTTAAATTGTATCTTAATAAACTTTTTAATTCTTCTTTTTTTTTTTATCTATAATGTCTGTATTGTTAAGATTTAAGGCCAAACAAGTTATATCATCTCTTAGTTTATCAATTCCCCAGTTAAGCTTTGAGGCAATCGAATCTACTAGATTTTTAGGCGTAACATCTTCTAAATCTTTTACTATTTTTTCAACTCCCTCTGCTCCAAGTTCTTGACCATTTTCTAAATAACCTTCTGTTACTCCATCAGTGTAAACTACAAGTGTTTTTTGATTTAAATTAATAGTTTTTGATTTAACCATAGATTCTGTAAAATATTTTATAATACCAATTGGTGGCAATTCAGATTTTATAAATTCAAAATTTTTATCTTTATCTACAACCATAATACTTTCGTGACCCGCATTTACAAAAGTTACCTCTTTAGTTTTTATATTAAATTTACCAAATACAGCTGTTACAAACATGCCTTTAAACTTTGCCTCAACTATTTCGTTGTTTACAAGATATACAACTTTTTCTAAGGGAAATGATAAATTAGAAAGTGTTCTAAATGTTGAAGATGCCTTGGCCATGTACATTCCTGCCTTAACTCCTTTTCCTGATACATCGGCTAATGTAAAATAATATTCATCCTGACCTACACTAATGACATCAAAATAATCTCCTGAAACATCTCTTGCAGGAATATTTCTTGCATAAACAAAATTTTCAAATTTTGAAATGTCTGGAAATAAACTTTTTTGAACACCTACTGCAAGTTCTCTTTCTTTCAATAATTTTGCTTCTTTTTGTAAATTTTCTAGTGCTAATTTATTTTCTTCAATAAACCTAAAATAAAGTCCTGTTAAAAACGTAATTGTAAGCATAAAAATAGGATAACTAATATCTATTAGTTCAGATCTTAAAACAAAAAAACTAAAACCAATTATAATTACTGAAATTAAGCTGACAAAAAAAATTGATAAACTGTATTTGGGTTTTAATTTTTGTGATAAGAAGAAAGTTATACAGGCTACAACAATAGAAAATAATAATTCAAATACATAAATATTGGGATTTCTTATTAGGTAAGATTTATCTAAAATATTTTCAATAACATTTGCATGAACTTCTACTCCTGGTAAAGTAACTCCTAAAGGAGTTTTAACTAAATCAAATAGCCCTTGAGCAGAAGCCCCTATCAAAACAAATTTATTCTCAAATCTTGATTTATCAAAATTCCCTTCAAATACTGAACTGGCAGAAATATATTGACTCTTTTGTGGCTTTTTATATCTAATCCAAAATATTCCATTTGGATCTGATAAAATTTTATGGGGTCTTACACTAATTCTACTTATTCCAATTTCATCCAATTCAACGTAAAAATTTTTTTGATTTAGTCCAACACGAACCATTTCTAGTCCCATTGTTGGATAAATTTTGTTATCAAAACGAACAATTAAAGGTAAAGATCTTATTATGCCATCAGTTTGATCTAAAAATGAAATGGAACCAAGGCCTTTCACACTTTTCTCTAATTTTTCTAGCGATCCTATAGAATATGGATAATTAAAAGTATAATTTTTTGGATCGCCTCCTTTAGACAAAAATCTAGCTTTTGCTTTTCTTTCATAGCTAGAATGAGAAGGAACACTACTTCCTAAAACAGCAAGAACCGATTTAGAATTTTCTAGTTGTTGTCTAAATTTTTCATCATGTCCTTTTATGTTAACTAAATAATTAATTACATCGCCAGACAATATATTATATGACTTAATTATTTCTTCAGGAGTTTGCTTGTCTTTTTCACTAAAAAATATATCAAATCCAATTGCTTTTGGATTTGTTTGATTAACATTGTTAATTATTTTTGCAAATACAGATCTATTCCATGGGAACTGACCAAATTTTCCTAAACTCTTTTCATCTATATCAATAATAATAACTTCAGAGTCTTGTTTATTTAAAGGGATAGCTTTTTGGTACAAATCAAAACTTAAAAAAGAAATTGATTTTATAAAATTTGGATTCAATGATTTTAATAATACCAGCAAAATTAATACTAATAAAAAAATTAAATAATTTTTATATTTTAATAAAATAGCTTTCACTTTTATGAATTTAGCTGGATTTAAGTTAAAGTAAATAAGACTTGATTAAGTATTAAGGACTATTTTTTCTTTTTTCTATTCTTTTTGGCTCTCTTTTTATTTTTTTTAACTATTTTCTTCTGAACCTTTTTCTTTGGTTTAGGTTTATTTATTTTTTTCTTTTTAGGTGGTGGTTTTTTTACTGCTTTCTTTTTCTTTTTAGGTGGCGGTTTCTTAGCTGCTGATTTTTTCTTTTTTGGTGGTGGTTTCTTAGCTGCTGCTTTTTTCTTATTATTTTTTTTCTTATTAGTGGCTTTTTTCTTATTATTTTTTTTCTTATTAGTGGCTTTTTTCTTATTATCCTTTTTTTTCTTAGCTGCTGCTTTTTTCTTATTTCCTTTTGTTTTTTTCTTAGCTGTTGCTTTTTTCTTTTTGACTGCTTTTTTCTTTTTAGCTACTTTTTTCGGTTTAACCTTTTTAACTTTTCCTTTTGATTCTTTGTATGAAACTTTCCCATCTTTATCTGTTATTTTTTGTAATCTTCTGAATTTCTTTGTCTTCGGATTAATTACTGTTACCTGTTGGATAACAGTTCCATCCTTCTTCTTAATTGTTTGCTTTCTAACAACATCCTTGACTTTTTTTTTATTTTTTTCTTTTTTTACTTTTTTATTTTCTTTAGTTATTTTTTTATTTTTTTTGTTCTTTTTTTCTTCTCTTTCTATTTCTTTTTTTATTTTCTGTTGTTTATCTTTTTGAATATTATCTTTTATTAAAACTTTAATTTCTTCTTTATTTAATCCAGCTGCTTTTAAATCTTTTTTAATTTCTTTTTTTATTTCTTTTTTTTCATCCTTTGAAGCTCCTTCAAGTTTTGCAACTTTAAGAGCTTTCATTTTTTTATTAAATTTTTTAAGTTGACCTTTGGTTATTTTTTTTGCTTGGTCTGGCGCTTTTCCTTTTTGCATAGTTGTAACACTGTATGGATTATTTAGTAAAGTTGAACCGAGCTTATTGCCAACTAGTACAGCACCAGGTCTTAAACCAAGTGTATTATTTTTACCAGGCCCTATTAAAAGTGTACTTGTTTGTTTTTTAGATACCATTGTTTGAAATTCTGTTCCTCTAGATCCTAGTGTTCCTTCAGGAACTTTAACTGTAAGGCTATCAGGATTTTTTTTACTAATTAAACCTGATATAACTTTCAAACTTCCCTGTTTTACATTTGCAACAATTTTTCCATCATTTGTTTCAGGATCATAGATGAATGTATCCATGACCACCTCTGAATCTGATCCAATTGTAAACGTGGATTGATCTAATAAAAGTATTTGAGTTCCTGAGTCTGCGCCTGCCAAAATAGTTTCATTTAAATAAATTTTGTCACCTGTTTTCAATTCCCTTGTTTCTGTTTTAACTGATCCAGAGATCGCACCCACAATTCCTATTAGTTGTTTTTCAATATTTAATTTGTCTGCAGTGAATGCTGGGGTTACTAAAAACATTAATACAGTTACGAGTGATAAAATTTTTTTCATTCTGAATTTATATAGCAATTTATACTTATTAATAAAGAACTTTAATAATAAAATATCTATTTTTAATTGATTGTAAAATTAAGATTTTTTGGACTTTTTGTATTTTTTTTAATTTTTATTAATAAAATCCAAAATTAATTCAATCTTATAGATTTTGAAACACCAATTGAGAAAGAATCTTTTATGTAATCATAGTTTAAAATATTAGCTTCCGATATTATTTTTTCATATGAAAGTGTGAAATAAATTCCTCTATTAGGATCAATTGAAGGAAATAAATCTCCCAAAGATTTTGTTAACATAATATCAAAAGTGTTTGTTACATCGGACCTAATTCTGCCTGAAGTAATACTAGTGTCTGCTTTCTTATAATCATTAAAACTCAAAGCATCGCCAATTGACATATATGCCCAAGGAAAAGCAAAGTTCATTCTAAAACTTATATCATAAGTTTCATAATCATTACCTGCATCTACTTTAGCATCAGAATCACTATAACCTATGCCAATATTTGTAGAAATTAATTCGTTAAGAATATAATCATGTCCAAATGTATATCCATGAGCTATAGCGTTTGTTTCATCAGCTGTCGTGTCAGAAGTATTATGGTTTGCTTTTGAATCAGTATAAGAATAACCGTAACTAAAAGAATTTCTTTCTCCTACAGAAAAATATCCACCAATTCCATACATAAATGAAAAGCTATCTGCATCATCTTGATAATCAGACTTGCTTAAAATTAGATATGGACTCAAACTCTGATTTCCAATAATTGTATCGTAAGCAAAAGTAAGTCCATAACTTTCAAAATCATCACTAGTTTCTTGATATTGTTCAGAGTCTGTATGTGATAGATTGATCATAAAAGATGAACTCTCTCCTATAGATCTTGCTGCTGTAAATCCTAAACTTCCACTTAATGTCCTGTCGTGTTTAGCTGTATTAAATCCTGTAACACTATCAGAACTCATTTGAGTTCTTGATTTTGAAACATTATTTACATTGTCAGTATGAATAGCTCCTATTGAAATATCTGCAGAAAAATTCCAAAGCTTAGGCTCTGATCTACCTGCCAACTCATCTTCAATTTCTTTAATAGATTCTAAATCATCGGCACTTACATCTTTTCTAAGTTTTATTTCTTCAATTATATTTATGGCTTTTTCAGGCGAGTCTGTTTGTACTAATATTGAGAGCAAATATAGTTTAATTTCAATATTTTCTGGATAAAGCATAATTAGCCTTTCCAAAGTTGAGATAGTTTGTTTAAAATTTCCAATTTTTCCTTGTTGTTGAGCATATTTTAAATTTAAATCTAAATCATTCGGATTTTGTAAAATTTGCATATAGGTAATATTTTTAGAAGTATCTGCCGCGTTTGTTGAAGAATTCAAGAAAATTACTGAACAAATTATAATAAATAAATAATTTAAAACTTTAAAAATTTTTTTTTGAAACATGAAACGTATCTAATAAATTTTTTTGATATAGTAAGTCCAAAAAAAAATTATAACAACTTAATATTTTTAATTTTTTATTAATAAAATTATATTTTAAATTAAATTTTAATACTATCGATTGCTAATAATTTGAAATTTGGTCCTGGCTATATATTTTACAACTCATAACAATACTTAACCCTAGCATTATTGATAGCATTGATGATCCTCCGTAAGACATTATGGGCAAAGGTGCACCAACTATTGGTAGCAATCCCAATACCATTGCAATATTTACAAAAACATAAAGAAAAACTGCTGATGCAAAACCAAAACAATAAAGTTTAGAAAAAAAACTTCTTACCATAAAACCAATGCTTATTATTCGACTAATTAACAAAATATACAAAATCATTAATATAATAGATCCTAAAAAACCAAATTCTTCTGAAAACAGTGTAAATATAAAGTCAGTATGCTTTTCTGGTAAAAATTCCAAATAACTTTGAGTACCTTTTAAATAACCTTTTCCAAAAAAACCTCCAGAACCAATAGCAATTTTTGACTGAATGATCTGATATCCTGCTCCAAGAGGATCTCTATCTGGATTAAAAAAGGTCAATATTCTAGATTTTTGATATGGTTTCAAAATAGAAATTATAAAAGGAAATGAAACTAAAAATAATAATCCAGAATAAACAAAATATTTTATATTTAGTCCTGCTATCCATATTACAAAAATTCCACTTCCTGCAATCAAAACAGATGTGCCTAGGTCTGGCTGAGTTATAACTAGATAGCAAGGTATAATTAATAAAATGATTGGGATTAACAAAAATCTGTAACTTTGAATATCTTCACTTTGCATTCGATGATAATATCTTGCAAAACACACGATAATTGCAATCTTCATTAATTCTGATGGCTGTAAATTTAGAAAATATAAATTAACCCATCTCTTTGAACCAGAAGCGGTTACTCCAAAAAATGAAACTACAATTAACAAAAATAAACAAATCAAATAAAATATATATGCATTTCGATACCAAAAAGTTATCTTTAAAAACGATAAAGCTAAAAACATAACAAAAAAAATTATCAATCTTATCAAATGGTTTTTTGTATAATAAGAAAATTCTCCACCTTCGGTCGAGTGAATTGCAAAAACACTGACTGCGCCAATTGTAATTACTATTAAAATTAAAAAATAATCTAACGCTAATAACCTGTCAAAAAAAGAATATTTGGATGTATGAAGTTTTTCAGTTAGCATTAAACAGTAGTTACATTACCCTTTCTCACCTGCTCTCTTAATTTGTGTCGATCTATAATTTTTTTTATTAATTTACTTGCAAGTGGTGCTGCTGCTTTACTTCCTGATCCTCCATGCTCAATTAAGACACTTATTGAGTATCTTGGATCTTTGTATGGAGCAAAAGCAATATATAATGCATGATCTCTTTTTAAATATTCTATTTGGGATTGCTTTAAATCTAATTTTCTTTCAGCTTCTGTAATTCTTCTAACTTGTGAGGTTCCTGTCTTTCCTGCAAATTGGTATTTTAGATTTTCATATCTTGACCTAAAAGAAGTACCATATTGTTCATTAGTTGAACCAAACATAGCGTCTTTAACAAAATTTATATTTTTTGAATTTTTATATAATCTTT
>MDTA01224760.1_pt1 | contig 10232 bp, 10 predicted proteins | sample 811151 | NCBI WGS metagenome assembly MDTA01 (sample SAMN05326648, study PRJNA326480) | marine metagenome | isolation source: seawater | place: Indian Ocean: South | collected 2010 | reverse complement strand
TGGAAGATTAGCAGCAATGGACTGCCAAGTAGTACCCTTATCGTTACTTACAAATAAATAGGGCTTAAAGTCTCCCTTTTTATGGTTGTTAAAAACACCATACACTCTATCTTTTGAATGAGAAGATGCCACCAAAGCGTTAACATAAGTCATATTAGGTACACCCTTAACTTGACTAATCTTTTTCCAACTTTCACCAGCATTCTCGCTAACATGAATTAATCCATCATCACTACCTACATAAATTAAGTCTTCCTGAACAGGCGACTCATCCAAAGCGACAATGTTACCAAACATAGTAGTAGATTTATTTTTCATAATAGCATCAGCACTTTGAACTCTACCCATAACAGGCAATTGATTTCGGTCCATATTTCTGCTTAAATCACCACTAATGCATTTCCAACTATCACCTCTATTGTCACTTCTAAAAAGCTTGTTGGCAGCAAAATACAATCGTTTAGCATTGTGTGGGCTAATAATAAGCGGTGCATCCCAATTCCATCGAAGAGCAGACTCCCCTTTTTGAGCCATAGGTTTAATACCCACATTCTCCCCTGTTTGCTTGTCGTATCTAGCCAACCAACCGTATTGAGATTGAGAATAAACAATATTTGGATTTTCAGGGTCAATAGCCGCTTCAAATCCATCGCCTCCCTTAGTGATGTACCAATCGGAATTCATAATTCCATGGTTGGTAGTGGTTCTAGAAGGTCCACCCAAACTATTGTTGTCTTGAGTACCTCCATAAACATTGTAAAAAGGATAATCGTTATCTAGAGCTACTTTATAAAACTGAGTAATGGGCAAGTTGGGTTTATAGTGCCAGTTAGCAGCATGATCCCAAGTTTCATAAACACCTCCATCACAACCAACAATCCAATGATTGGTATTTAATGGATTAATCCACATACAGTGATTGTCTACATGCTTGCTTTTTTCTCCAGTAGCCTTAACTGTTTTTCCTCCATCTTCAGTATGATGTAGCCAAGTATCCATAAAAAAGACTTTGTCTTTATCTAATGGGTCACAAACCACTTCTTGGTAGTAATTTCCACTTGTACAATACTTATTTACTTTGGTCCAGCTAGCTCCTTTATCGGTAGATTTATACAGCCCTTTTTGCTCTTTTTCAGCTTCAACAAGGGCATAAATGTAGTTGGAATTAGCAGGAGAAATATCCATTCCAATTCTTCCTTTTATAGCCGATGGCAATCCGTTTGTTAGTGTATCCCATGACGCTCCTCCATTTGTAGACTTATACATTCTAGAACCTGGTCCACCGCCAACATAAGTAAAAACGTGTCTTCTTCTCTGATGGGCAGTTGCGTACATAATGTCAGAATTTGTAGGATCTATATGTACTTCATTAATACCCGTATGCTCATCTACCTTTATAGAAAGTTTCCAAGTTTTTCCACCATCAGTAGTTTCATATAATCCTCTTTCACCACCTTTACTCCAAAGAGGTCCGTAAGCAGCTACAAAAACATGGTTCGAATTCGATGGATCAATTACAATCATTCCAATGTGCTCAGAATTCTTAAGCCCCATATTTTTCCAAGATTTACCTCCATCTAAACTTCTATAGACTCCATCTCCATAGGCAACACTTCGCTGGTTGTTGTTCTCGCCAGTACCTACCCAAATAACATTTTCATTTGAAGGGTCTATAGCAATACAGCCAATACTATAAGATGACTGACCATCAAATACAGGATGGTAAGTATTTCCAGAATTAGAAGTCTTCCATACCCCCCCAGAGGCAACAGCTAAGTAATACTCACTTGTGTTGTTAGGATTAACGGCAATATCGGCAATTCTGCCAGCGGTAAGAGAAGGTCCTATAGACCGAAATTTCAGTCCAGAAAGAGAAGATTTTTGAACTGTAGATTTTTCTTTTTTATCGTCTTTTTTTCCAGGACTTGGAAACGCTGTAAAAGCTAGTGCCAGGGAAAGGGAAATTATCTTTAGCATATTTAATTTTTTTTGCGTGAATTTACAATTTACTTTGAAACATAAGCTATTTAAACATATCGCTTTTTTCAATTGGATAAGCATTCATTGTTGCGATACCTACAGCAAGTAAAAGATTATCTTGATTATAGATTTTTCCTTCAACAACAATTATTCGTTTTCCAGCCTTAAGTATCTTTCCAACCCCCTTAAGCCGATCATTTAAAAAAGCTGGCTGTAGAAAGTTTAATTTCATCTCAACAGTAGAAACCAAATTTCCATTTTTTGATGCTTCCTCTAAAGCAGCTACACCAACAACACCATCCATCATTGCCGCAAGCAGCCCACCATGAGCAGCAGTTTTAGTAGCAAGGTGTTTTTCAGTAATGGTAACATCATAGATAATATCTCCAGTGGCATCTAAGCGATACTGCATATCTAAGAGCTTTCCGAATTTATTGGTTTGGGAGTATCTTTTTACAATTTCTTCATTCATACTTGCAAATTAAACGAATAATTTAATTTATAGATAAGTTAATACCTACCAAATAATTATATTTGCCCACCTAATTAACCAAGCATGATTAAAGTTACGTTACCGGATGGTTCGGTAAGAGAAATGGAAAAGGGTTCATCTTCTTTGGATGTTGCCAAAAGCATAAGTGAAGGATTGGCAAGGAATGTGCTTGCAGCAGAAGTAGATGGTGAGGTATGGGATCTTACTAGAAACTTAGAAAAAGACGTAAGTCTAAAGCTACTTTCGTTCAATGACAAAGGAGGTAAATCTACCCTATGGCACAGCTCAGCCCACTTAATGGCTGAAGCATTAGAGTTTTTCTACCCTGGAATAAAACTAGCAATTGGCCCTCCTATTGAGAATGGCTTTTATTACGATGTTGACTTTGGAGATTATGAAATATCTGAAAAAGACCTTCCTAAAGTAGAGCAAAAAATGCTAGAGCTTGCTCGCCAAAAAAATGAATTTACAAGAAAAGAAATATCAAAAAAAGAGGCTGTTGACTTTTTTACAGAAAAACAAGACCAGTACAAGCTAGAACTTCTTGAAGACCTTGAAGATGGGAACATTACTTTCTATCAGCAAGGTAACTTTACAGATTTATGCCGAGGCCCTCATCTACCACATACTGGCTTTATAAAGGCAGTTAAATTAATGAACATTGCTGGTGCCTACTGGAGAGGCGATGAAAACAACAAGCAGCTAACAAGAATTTACGGAGTAAGCTTCTTAAAAAACAAAGAGCTTACCCAGCATCTTCATTTGTTAGAAGAAGCTAAAAAAAGAGACCATAGAAAGCTAGGAAAAGAATTAGAGCTATTTACTTTTTCTGAAAGAGTTGGACTTGGACTTCCGCTATGGCTTCCTAAAGGAGCGGCCCTTAGAGAAAGGTTGATAGATTTTATGAAAAAGGCTCAAACCGCTTCTGGATATTTACCAGTGGCATCTCCTCACATTGGACACAAAGACTTGTATGTTTGCTCTGGACATTACGACAAATATGGAGAAGATTCTTTTCAGGCCATAAACACTCCTAATGAAGGTGAGGAATTCCTATTAAAACCCATGAATTGCCCACATCACTGTGAGGTATTTAAAGCTTCTCCTAAATCTTACAAAGATCTTCCAGTAAGGTATGCAGAGTTCGGTACGGTATACAGATACGAACAAAGTGGTGAGCTTCATGGTTTAACTCGAGTAAGAGGATTTACTCAAGATGATGCTCATATATTTTGCAGACCAGATCAGCTAGAAGATGAATTTAAAAAAGTAATTGATCTAGTATTGTATGTATTTAAGGCGCTAGATTTTAAAGACTTTGTGGTACAAGTTTCTTTAAGAGACAAAGAAAACACCGATAAATATATTGGCGCTGAAGAAAATTGGGAAAAAGCTGAAGCTGCAATTCTAAAAACCGCATCAGAGAAAAATTTAGAAACAGTTGTTGAATATGGAGAGGCGGCTTTTTATGGTCCAAAGCTAGATTTCATGGTTAAAGATGCACTTGGAAGAAGCTGGCAGCTAGGAACCATTCAAGTAGATTACAACCTTCCAGAAAGATTTGAATTAGAGTATACTGGTGCTGATAATCAAAAACATAGACCTGTAATGATTCACCGTGCACCCTTTGGTTCATTGGAAAGATTTATAGCTGTTCTTATTGAGCATACTGCAGGAAAATTTCCACTATGGTTAAATCCAGAGCAATTTACTGTTCTTCCAATTAGTGAAAAATACAATGAATATGGAAGAGAAATTTTGAATGTGCTAAAAAATTACGATATTCGCGGACTTGTTGACGAGAGAAACGAAAAAATTGGCAGAAAAATTAGGGATGCTGAAGTAAATAAAATCCCTTTTATGCTGATAATTGGTGATAAAGAAGCCAGTGAAAATAAAGTTTCTGTTCGAAGACAAGGACATGGTGATTTAGGCACATTTTCTGTAGAGGAATTTGCAAAAATTATCAATCAAGAAATTGAAGAAAAATTACTTCAATTTGAGAATTAAAGTTGAACTAAAATAAATATAGAATTAGACCAAGAAGACCAAGAGGTGGAAGAGTTTTTAAAGAAGACCCACACCGAATAAATGAAAGAATCAGAGTTCCTGAAGTACGAGTTGTCGGTGAAGGAATTGAACAAGGTGTATACCCAGTTGCTAAAGCCATTCAAATGGCCGAAGAGCTAGAGCTAGATCTTGTAGAAATTTCACCAAATGCAAAGCCTCCAGTTTGTAAGATTATAGATTACAAAAAGTTTCTTTATGAACAAAAAAAGAGACAAAAGGAATTAAAGGCAAAGCAATCTAAAATCGTTATTAAGGAAATCAGATTTGGTCCAAATACAGACGACCATGACTTTCAATTTAAATTAAACCATGCTAAAAAGTTCCTTTCAGAAGGTTCTAAGCTTAAAGCGTTTGTTTTCTTTAAAGGTAGGTCTATAGTTTTTAAAGATAGAGGAGAAATATTATTGTTAAAATTCGCTCAAGAATTGGAAGAATATGGTGTAGTAGAAACCATGCCTGACCTTCAAGGGAAGAAAATGACAATGATAATTAATCCTAAAAAGAAATAAAGGTAATAACAACACAATACATAAAGCAATGCCTAAAATGAAAACCAATTCCAGTGCCAAGAAAAGATTTAAATTTACTGGCTCAGGAAAAATTAAAAGAAAACACGCTTTCAAAAGTCATATTTTGACAAAGAAAGCTACCAAACGAAAAAGAAACCTGACTAAAGCAACATTAGTTCATAAGTCAGATTTAAAGAATATTAAAGCACAACTTTGTGCCTAACCTATTCTTTGGTTATTAAATGTTAAACCCGGTAAATAGTCAAAATAGAGAAGATTAGAATAACTAACACTACTTACCAAAAAACTAAAAATTATGCCTAGATCAGTAAACAGTGTAGCCGCAAAAGCAAGAAGAAAAAAAGTAATTAAGCTTGCTAAAGGTTACTTCGGAAGAAGAAAAAACGTACATACAGTAGCAAAAAATGCTGTAGATAAAGGTCTTCAGTACGCATACAGAGACAGAAGACAGAAAAAGAGAAATTTCAGAGCTCTATGGATTCAAAGAATCAATGCTGCAGCCAGATTACATGGAATGAGCTATTCAGAATTTATGGGTAAAGTAAATGCAAAAGGGATTGAGTTAAATAGAAAAACTCTTGCAGATTTAGCAATGAATCATCCAGATGCATTTAAAGCAGTAGTTGACTCATTGAAATAAATATAAAATTGTTGTTATTACTATAGGGGACCTCGGTCCCCTATTTTTTTATCTATATTTCTAAAACTTTCAAGAGCTTCTAAAATAGATAACGATTTTTGGTAGCCCATTTGATTTAAAAGATGGTTGGAATTTATTAAAAGATCACTATCTGGAACATGGTATTCTTTAATGTGATGAATGCATTTTAACATCCAAAAAGGATCAAAAACCTGAAAAAAACGATTGGTAAAAGTTTTAGGTGAAGATGTATTTGAGATAACATTCTTTATTTTCAAATTCCAATGTTTTTCATCAATAAAAGATTGCATGAACGGATGAAAAAAAGAATAGCTCAATTCTTTTTTAATTAAGATATTTTCAACCCATTGCTTAATAACACAAAAAATTGAAAAATCATACGTAATAGATAAGTCCTTAGAACAATTAATGGCATCTAAAATAGCCCTACCTGTTCCAAAAGGTACTCTATCAGAAATTCTTGGAGATGGAATTACTGTGGTAGTATTAATTTCTGTGTAATTTCCCAAAGCAATAATTTTATTAATAAAATAGAAATCCTCACCTGCCTTTCTTTTATTCATCCCTCCTTGCTTTGCATAAGCAGAAGCTTTAACCACCATTGAACTTCCTACGGTATGAAAAGCATAGGGAAAACCACAAAAAGACAAACAATTTTTATAGTACCTAAGATGTGTTTCATATAAAGCAATTCCTTGATATTCTGCATTAGAAAAGTTATTTCCAGAAAGAGGGTGCTCAAAATAAACAGAAGCACCATTAAAAGAGCTTGAATTAAATTTAGAATAGATTGCTGTAAAATAATCTTTAGATGCTAAGGTATCTGCATCAAAACAACAAATAACACCATCGTAATTTACCTCGATGAATCGCTTTAAAGACTCATCCATACCAATTTTTCTTGCCCAACCAACACCAGCATATTTAGGATCCATATCAGCCGCATAAATAACATGTATACTTAAATTTTCTTTTGATTGAAGAAGTTTTACATCTCTTAAGTTTTGCTTACTTAGGTTAATTACAGAAGATGGTGCATTAGAAGGGTGATTTACAACAACAATAAGCTCAACAGCACAATCTTCAGGAATTTCACAACTTAATAAAGAATGAATAGAATCAATTAAGTCAGGCTCGTTGAAACTTGGGATTACAACGGATAATTTAAGCTTCTCATTCGGAGATATATCAATAGAGGATTCAGCGGATTGAAATCTATTAAAATAAGTTTCACCTATGGAGATAAACGATTTTTTTCCCATTGGTTGTTAACTTTTCTATATACAATTCGATCGTGTAAACGGCTTGCTCTACCCTGCCAAAACTCAATTTCAAAAGGAATTAAACGATATCCACCCCAATGATTTGGCCTAGTTACCTGTTTACCTTCAAATTGTTTAGTAAACTCATTTAAACGATCAATAAGCTGGTTTCTATCTTTTAAGATACTGCTTTGATTAGAAGCCCATGCCCCCAACTGACTTTCTCTAGGTCTTGCATTAAAATATGCATCTGAAATTTCAGAAGATACTTTCTCAATTGTCCCTTTAATTTGAATTTGGCGTTCAAGCTCACCCCAAAAAATAGTAAATGAACCTAAGTTGTTTTGTTGAATATTTTTAGCCTTTGTTGAGTTATAGTTGGTGTAAAAAACAAAAGAATCTTCAATAATATCTCTGATATACACCATTCTTGAAGATGGTTGCCCATGACTATCTACAGTAGATACACAAGCAGCATATGGATCTAGCACACTGGCCTCAACAGCCTCATTAAACCACTTAGCGTATTGTATAAAAGGGTTGTTGTCTGATTGAGACTCATCAAATGGTTGATCTGAAAAATCTCTTCTTACAGAATTCATGTGTTTTTTTACATCTTGTAAACCCATATTTCAAAAATAATCATTATCAACAAAGTAAAGGTAACTACTCAACTGCTAAATTGACTAAAAGGTTCAACAATTTAGTTTACTTTAGAAGCATGATTGGAAATCAAAAAAATGTTCTAGGAATTATACCTGCAAGATATAACTCTTCACGTCTTAAAGGTAAACCGCTTGCTTTAATTGATGAAAAGCCAATGATTCAGCATGTCTACGAAAGGGCAAGTAAAGTTTTAAATCATGTAGTTGTTGCCACTGATGATAATCGTATTGCCGATTGTGTAAAAGAATTTGGGGGTCAAGTTCAAATGACCAGTCCAAATCATCAAACAGGAACCAATAGGTGTTTAGAAGCCTATTTGAACTGGCAAAAAGAACATACCACAACCCCCTCAGTTATCCTAAACATTCAAGGAGATGAACCACTTTTAAATGAAGATCATCTCATCAAAATAATTAATTGTTTTAACGACACTCAAACAACCATAGCTTCCTTAGCATTGATTTTGACTGAAAAAGACCAACTAAATCCTGGAAATGTATATTTAGTAAAGGACAAAAATGAAAACGCTATTTACTTTAGCCGAAACCCTATACCATTTTTAAGAGATATTGAACCAAAAAAATGGACACAACATCATACCTTTTTTCAGCACATTGGGTTGTATGGATTTACCGTTGACGCATTGGAAAAATTTTGTTCTTTGCCGGAAGATGAATTGGAGAAAAAAGAAAAATTAGAGCAACTTCGTTGGCTAGAAAACGGAGAGCAAATAAAAATTGCTGTTACCAATCAGCTTAGTCATCCTGTAGATACAATTGATGATTTGAATAAAGTTCGTGAACTTTTTAAATCAAAAGAAAAATAAGAATCTCTATTTTTGCACAAAATCAACAACCTTGAAAAGTAAAGTAAAACAGCTTATAGAAAAAGAAATTGAAGCTATTAAAAATATCCCTATAGATGGAGTTATTGAAAAAGCAGTAGATATTCTTTATGAAAACATCCATCTAAAACAAGGTAAATTAGTGATTAGTGGAATGGGTAAAGCAGGACAAATTGGAATGAACATTGCCACTACACTATCTTCAACTGGTACGCCTGCTGTTTTTATTCACCCAAGTGAAGCTCAGCATGGTGACCTTGGATTGGTTCAAAAAAATGATGTTTTACTACTAATTTCCAATTCAGGAAAAACTAGAGAAGTACTTGAATTTGATTTATTGGTTAAACAACTCCATACCAATGTTCCTGTTCTGGCACTAACAGGAAATAATCAAAGTCCTTTAAAGGAACTTGCCAATGTATGTTTGTATACAGGTAATCCAAAAGAAATTTGCCCATTAGGATTAACACCAACTACTTCTACCACTGTTATGACAATTGTTGGTGATGTACTTGTTGTTAGTATGATGGAAAAAATAAACTTCACCAAACAAGATTATGCCAAAAGACACCATAGTGGTTATTTAGGTCAAAAAGCAAAATCAAATGAATAAATTCACGCTTATAGCTGGTCCATGTGCCATTGAAGATAGGGATACTGCATTTTTTATTGCTAACCATGTAAAGAAACTGTGTCAATCTTTAGACATCAATTTTATTTTTAAAGGTAGCTATAGAAAGGCAAATCGATCAAAATTGAATAGCTTTACTGGAATTGGAGACCAAAAAGCACTAGATATTTTAGATAGTATTCATAAAGAGTTAAACCTAGATACAATCACAGATATACATGAAACTCACGAAGTTGAAAAGGTTTCCAACTATGTTCAACACCTTCAAATACCAGCTTTCTTATGTAGACAAACTGAATTGCTGTTAGCTGCAGGAAATTCTGGATTAGGAGTCAATATTAAGAAAGGACAATTCATGTCTGCAGAATCTATGGGTTTTGCATTGGAAAAAGTATTGTCTACAGGAAATAAAAATGCATGGCTAACAGAAAGAGGAAACAGCTTTGGATACAATGATTTAATAGTTGATGCAACCTCTATATACAGAATGAAAGCGCATGGTGCACCAGTAATAATGGATTGTACTCATGCGGTACAAAAACCCAATCAATCAAGTGGTGTAACTGGTGGAGACCCATCAGCAATACAAGCAATTGCTCTTAGTGCAATCGCAACGGGTGCTGATGGATTTTTTATCGAAACTCATCCTGATCCAGCATCAGCTAAAAGTGACCCTCATACTATGCTGAAATTAGAGTTATTGGAAGGAATTTTAACTAAATGCTTAAAAGTTAAAAACGCTCTTAAGTAAATTAAACTTCTGGTTATTAACAACATATAAGGGATTCTGAGCACAATAATTTGCTGAAAACATCTTTTTCTTTATATATATTTGCATCGAAAAGTGAAAAAATCGGTTACATATCTATGTTTTTTAGGGATACTATTTCTATTTACCAATGGAGCTAATAATGGTGATAATTTAAGTTCCCATACCAAAAAACTATACTCAGAAATCCCCAACCTTAACTTAGATTATACTATTTTTCATAAATCAATAACTGGCTATTATTACCTATTAAATCAAGGTAAAATAAATAATGAAAGATATTTATCAATAGTAGACATGTCTATTAGTGCAAATAAAAAACGTTA
>MDTA01015880.1_pt1 | contig 10235 bp, 11 predicted proteins | sample 811151 | NCBI WGS metagenome assembly MDTA01 (sample SAMN05326648, study PRJNA326480) | marine metagenome | isolation source: seawater | place: Indian Ocean: South | collected 2010 | reverse complement strand
TCTTCAACGCGATAATTAGTTTACTGACATCGTTGACCGGTGCACGTATGCCTGAAGTCATCAGTTTAACAAACTGCTTGCGGCCTTCGTCCGTAATACGAAGTAAGGCTCCGCCCTCACCTTGCGCATCTTCCAATTCCGCCAGCCCTTCATAGCCCATAACCTCAAGTGAGGTACCCAGCAAATCCAGGGATGGGCCAGCGATATGTCCAACAAAATTACGAATCTCACTGGCTAATTCGGAATAACGTCGGTCCCCTTCAAGCAAGGCGCCGAGGGCAGCTAATCGAATGGCTTCGGTCGGAATAAGCGTATTATCTCTGTACATTTTACTAAACTATCATTTTTGCGAATAATTCGCAATAGCAATTCAACGTCAGGCAGCTTTCTTTAATTCAAGCGAGTTCCAAACCTCTCGAAGGGATTTTACAAGATGTACCATATCTGCGTTGCTGTGCAATGGCGTCGGCGTAAACCGCAGACGTTCCGTGCCACGTGGGACCGTCGGATAATTGATTGGCTGCACATAAATTCCATAACCATCCATCAAGGTATCGCTCGCCTGTTTACAGAGCCGGGGGTCTCCAATTGGAACCGGAACAATATGCGTCTCTGATGGCATTACCGGAATACCTTCATCCTTCAGCATCGCCTTAAGTTTCGCCGCACATTCCTGCTGACGCGCACGCAGTTTTCTACCGTATTCGCCCCGCACCAATTTTATGCTCGCTAAGGCGCCGGCTGCTACCGCAGGTGGCATGGCTGTCGTAAAGATAAAACCTTGCCCGTAAGAACGGACGACATCTATTAAATTTGCAGAGGCCGCTATATAGCCGCCAACGACGCCAAAACCTTTCGCCAGGGTGCCCTGAATAATGGTGATCCGGTCCATGAGACTCTCTTGATCAGCAATGCCACCGCCCGCGCCGTACATGCCAACTGCATGGACTTCGTCGAGAAAAGTCATTGCATTATATTTCTCAGCAATTTCGACGAACTCGCGGATTGGTGCCACGTCGCCATCCATCGAATAAACACTTTCAAAGACAATCATTTTTGGCCGTTCTGGATCGTCTTCTTTGATTAAACGTTCCAAATCGGCAGGATCATTGTGTCTAAAGATGCGTTTTTCGGTATTGGCGTGGCGAATGCCTTCAATCATCGAATTATGGTTCCAAGCATCAGAATAAATGATGCACTGCATCATCGAACCAATGGTCGCGAGCGTCGTATCGTTCGCCACATAACCCGATGTGAAAATCAATGCCGCTTCCTTGCAGTGCAGATCTGCGAGCTGGCGCTCCAACAAAACGTGATAATGATTGGTCCCAGATATATTGCGGGTGCCGCCCGCTCCTGCGCCGCAAACTTCAAGCGCTTCGCGCATGGCGTCTAAAACGTCTTCATTCTGTCCCATGCCGAGATAGTCGTTCGAACACCATACCGTGACATCGCTCTGCTGACCGCCTTCCCGCAAGGTCGCCTGCGTCCCACCACACTGTCGTTCAAGGTCAGCAAAAACCCGGTACCGCCCCTCGTTATGCAAATCAGAAAGCTTTTGCTCGAAGAATTTTTCGTAGTCCATGATCTGATGTATAACATCCGTTAAAACATTTCATCATCTTACCACAAACTCTTCGTGCGTCGCTGCGACCTAAAGTCCCGCTGCAAAGGGCATCGTCTCCTCAAGCGCTTTTTCAAAGCGATCGAAGACCGAATCCAATTCCTTTCCAGTGATTACTAATGGCGGTGAAAACGCAACTGAATCAACAATGTTCCGCAGGATTAAACCATGATCCTTAGCCCGATTAACGAGATAGCCGCCAACCTTGCCTGCAGGGTCATACGATTCCTTGCTTTCCTTGTCCTTCACGAGCTCAAGGGCACCAACCAACCCAACACCACGGACCTCGCCCACCATCGGATGATCCGCATAGCTCTGTAGCCTCGTCTGCATCCTCGGTGCTATCTCGCCAATATGAGCTATGATATCGCGCTCTTCATAAATCTTAAGCGTCTCCAACGCGACCGCCGCCGCAACCGGATGCCCCATGTAAGTGTAGCCATGTCCTAGCGTGCCGATCTTGCCACTATTTTTAACAATGGCGTCTGCAACCTTCTCATTAATCATCACCGCTGAAATCGGAAGGTACGCAGACGAAAGCGCCTTCGCGCAAGTGATCATATCAGGCTGTAAATTATAAGTTTCCGAACCCCACATATTGCCAGTCCGTCCAAAGCCGCAGATAACCTCGTCAGCGATAAATAGGACGTCGTATTTCTTCAAGACGGCTTGAACCTTCTCAAAATAAGTCTTTGGCGGAACGATGACCCCGCCCGCGCCCATAACCGGCTCCGCAATAAACGCAGCCACTGTCTCTGGCCCCTCATCAAGGATCATCGATTCAAGTTCTGCGGCGCATCGTGTCGCAAAATCCTCTTCACTCTCACCTTCCTCGCCAAATCGGTAATAGTGTGGACAAGACGTATGGAGAATGTTTGCGATGGGTAAATCGAAATCACGATGGTTATTAGGCAAACCAGTCATGCTGGCAGACGCTACCGTGACACCATGATAGCCTTTTATACGGCTAATGATCTTTTTCTTTTCCGGTCGACCAATGGCATTGTTGTAATACCACACGAGTTTGACGACCGTGTCATTCCCTTCTGATCCCGAATTGTTGAAGAATACTTTCGACATCGGTGCAGGTGCCATTTCGACCAGGCGTTCAGCCAAGTCGATGACCGGGTCATGACTTTTACCTGCAAAAAGGTGTGAATATGCAAGCTTCTTTAGTTGCTCGGTTGCTGCATCGATTAGGCGCTTTTCGCCATAGCCAAGCGACGTACACCAGAGACCAGCCATCCCCTCAATAAATTCCTTACCGGTATCGTCATAAACGTAGATACCCTTACCGCCCTGCAAAATGTGCGGCCCCTGCTCTTTATGCGCTTCGTGATCGGTATACCCATGCATAACGTAAGCGATATCGCGACTGGCGGGTGAATTTCCTGCTGGCTGGCTCATATCATTTTCCTCATAAAATAATCTTCTAATTAAGCCTTTACACTACACCTAGGCTTCGGGAACCGAAACCCGCAGAGCCGCAAATTTAATACACAAAACTCTGCGCAATAAATCTCAATTTCTATTCCTATCATCTCAGCAAATATAGCGAAGCGCGTCGCGAATACCCTTATCTAATCCTCAGCAACAGCGCTCCTAAGCGTTAATATTTAGTTAGGAACGCCAAGGGGCGTGAACCGGCGACGCGCAGCAAACCTTACTTGCCCCCTCAGCGGTTCAACTTCCGCCAATCCTCAATGTATCCGATGCAGGTATCCGCATCCACGATATCGGCATAGCGTCGCCCAACATCTTCCAAATTCTGGTGATGCGGTATCGGATCATGGTCACCTACGCAGTCTTCCGGTACCATCGTGCGATAGCCATAGGAAAAACTGTCAATCGTCGTTGCCCGAATGCAGCCTGACGTGACGCAGCCCGTAACAATCAGAGATTCAACGCCTTCCTTCTGCAAAAAAGCGGCAACCGGAGTACCAAAGAATATTGAGGGACCCGTCTTACGCACAACCACATCATACTTTTCATCGTAAATTCGCTCATCGAGTTCCGTACCCGGTGCCCCGTCCTTGAGGTCTCCCACAGCACCAACTTTCCAATGCGGTAATTCACGCTCGTTGCTGTAGCCTACGTAACAACTCGCAATCGGCACGCCGGCGCTCCGCGCCGCATCAAGCAGACGCGAGGTATTTTGCACGCCCCGCTCAATCAATTCAGCCCCACCCATTGGCATTTCAGGGTCCGTGAAAGCCGTTTGGTAATCGACTACTACTATGCCCGGTTTTCCTTCGAACCCAATATCGGCCTGTCCGTAACTGCGTTCTCTATAGATGTCACTCATGTCCTTACTCCTCAATTAAATTCGTTCTGCAAAGTAACGCCCGCAACTCTCTCACCATTTTTATTTACCCCTTATATGCAGATACGCAGGCGCGGCAATATTTACGAGGGTCATTGCGATCTCAATGTCATCCTCATCGTACCACCCTTCTTCATGCATCAAGTTGCAGGTGCCAAGCGTCTCGCCATCATATACGACCGGCACGTTCAAAATGGCGTCACAGCCAAGCGAGTGTATCAATTCATAATCCAAGAAAAATTCACGAATATCGTCGGCATTGAAACCGATATAGCATCGTTGTCCGATCAGCAGTTGTTCAGTCCACGCTGTTGGTCGAACGTCTTTTCGCCCGGCAATTGGGTAAGCCTTTAAATTGCTGCTATAAAACCGCTCGGTCTCTTGCAAATCCGCATGATAGAGAAGCACAGTTAGTATTTTGTGCCCGATAACCGCCTTTAATGCCGCATCCAATGCTTGAAAAGTTGCATTTGGTTGTCCCGGCTGACGCAAAGCCTTGGAAACAGCCTGAATATGAGACATTGGATCCGTTGGGTTTTTTTTACTCATGGTGATAAGATAGTCCTAAAGAGGCTGCGCAGTTCTAAAAGTAAGCTATCTATCACGACTATAGCTGAAAGACAGAATGTGGCGTTCAGTTTTATCGTGGGAATACGCCTATTAAATTTCACCGAGCTCTCGTTCGAGCTTAAAGCGCTCATAGAAATATCGATTGTCATCCCAATTACTATTGGCAGGCGGTAATTTATCGCTCATCAAAGATTTTTTGATCGACACTAGGGTGTCGGCAACCCAATTCGAGTTCCCTGTATAGGGTATTAGGGTTGTTTTAAATTCCATAAATCCAACGTCTTCGTAGCCCTCGTGATCTGAGTAAAAGGCATTGTCACCTTTGATGCCATTGACGTAGAGAAAATAACCTTTGTCAGATACAGGCAGTCCATTCTGACGAAACAGCCATTGATAGACTTCCATCTGCCTCTTGTATGAATAGCCCCAACCCGTCTCGATATCAGGATCACCTTTTTTTGACGTCGATTTATAATCGACGATATACAATTCCTTGGAATTGATATCTTCCCAAATGTCATCGACAGCGCCAAACACTTCAAGATTGGTTGCTTCGTGTAAATATCGGATCCCTTTGAAGTTGTTCCTCCAAGTTTCAATCTCAGGATGTTGGTATGGAACAACACCTAATCCAAACTTCTTAAATATCGGATGTTTTGAAGATTGCTTATCCCGGTAGCCATCAAACTCATTTTTCAGTAAATGATCTGTCGCAATCGCAAGGGTAAGAGGAGCAAATGAAGGAGGTTTAACACCGTATTTTCGCTGCAGAACAAAAGTCCTTGGATCACGAATAAACTGGTCGATACCTGAACGAGATATGGGAAATGGGTCGTCTCTTGTTTTATCAAATTTGTTATAACGAGCCATCAGTTTACTCCAAGAACCAAGGAGGAAGGCGAAGCCACTCAATCTGGCCTAGCTCCAGGAGCATACCGCCATCAACGATGGATGGTAAAGTGATCACCCCTGAATTCAGTTTGCAAACGCCCAACCCCACTCATACGGTTGAGACAATCACCATAATTATTCCGCTTCCATGCCTTCGGGCATGCAGAAGGGTCAGACGCTCCATAGATCAAAAGTGTCGTTGCGATGAACGCAGTAATCAAGAGAGCTGCTAAGCTGATAAGCCTCACAACGTTGATTGAGGGTACTGACAGCATCACACACCAACCAAATTCGAGCCATACGAACTGATAGCCCGCCCAACCTTACGGAGACGACCATTTTTACGCGGCATTTTTCCGCCGGATCTATGTTGTCGCTTTCTGAGCTTGCCAGATGAGGGAAGAATAGTGATTACCCGTTGAGATATCTCGCAAAAAACCAGCTTCATCGTGGTTTCTCTGTAGCGCAATAAATAAATGCTTTTACCATTCTCTCCACGAGACATAAGGACGGCATGACCCAATATGATCAGCTCTCTAATAACACCCAGATCAAAGCCGTTGAGTTCCAAATTGTATCTCTCCTTAGCGCGCTTAATGCTGTGACTGTATGCCGACATCGCCATCTCCCTTCCGACCAACATTATGAGATTTCTATTTCATCCAATCGTTGTGGGATTCGTCTTTGAGACCGAGCGGTGCTGCATAACCACCATCATCATCGTTGTTGGTTTGCGGAAAATACGTTCCAGGACTTTCTTCAGACATCTGTGAAGCAACTTCATTGGGTGACTTTTGGACTAACTGCTTTTTGGTTTTCTCAACCTGCATGCGAAGTGCTTTCGCAATGGCCTCTTTTACGACCGGGTCAGCAAAACCAGAATTTGCGGCAAGAGCTGGCATGCTCAGTTGTTCTATTCGGTCATCTTGGATTATTGGCGACGGAACAATGTTCTCTTCCAGAGATATTTTTTGTTCCTGCGCAGAGACAGGCTTGGATGTATTATTGAAGGCAACTTCAGCACCAGCTGTCGCAAATATGGAGTACATGCCAATGGGAATGAGGGCGAGGGGGGACATACCGATCTCCGTCTATTGTTGTAAAGGCGATGGACAACATAAGAGCGGAAAAAACTGACAACGATTTGGCTGCCTCGTGGCAATTCAATGATGATTTGTGGCAGGATTTTGTCAGAGATCAAAATATAACCTCTAAATTTGGCCGCAAGCGAGAGCCGCAAAGTACTTGCAGCACGTCAAAAAGATAGATGACGCGAAATTTTATTCTCTAAAAATAGGATTATTTCTCTTTCGGATAGTCGGGAGAACAACGCTCGGTAATCCGTGACTTTTTTTGTGAAAACAATTTATAAATTTCAAAGACAAATTATTACCCGCTTCGTTAATGACAGACATCTGGCTCCGGATTATATAATGAATGAATTCCCAAATTTTAGCTTCGACACATCAACTGTCGTTACGGCTAATGCCGCTATCCCAAGCGATCAGTGGAGACTTCTTCGCCGCCTGGCAATACCGAATAAATTTAATCAACCTGACGGTCGTTCGGTAAAACGCGGGCTGGCTCTTGATGTAGAAGCAACCGGCCTATCGCTAGAAAACGACGATGTTATTCAGCTAGCGATGCTGCCGTTTGATTATGATCCATCGGATGGACGTATTACGGACGTCCATAAAGAATTATCCTTTGAAGGATTCCGGGAACCATCACAGCCAATCTCAGAGGAAGCATCCATCATAACAGGAATTACGGACCAAATGGTCAGTGGCCAGAGTATTGATGAAACAAAGGTGCGGCTAATCGTTGAGCAATCCGATCTTATCTTTGCACACAATGCATTTTTTGATCGCGTGATGGTGGAAAAGCATTGGCCATGTTTTTCCAAGAAACCTTGGGCGTGTACTTTTAAATCAATCGACTGGCTGCGTGAGGGGTTTTCGGCGGGTAAGCTCGACCATCTCGGAATGCAATTTGGCTGGTTTTACGATGGCCATACAGCCTTGGCTGATTGTGAAGCCTGCCTCGCACTTCTCGCTCAGACTTTGCCAAAATCTGGCCGACGGGTTTTGGAAGTCGTGCGAGAAGTTGCACAACAAACGGAACATCTGATTTGCGCCATCGATGCACCATTCGATGAGAAGGACACCCTGCGCGATCGAGGTTATCGCTGGCGTCCGGCCGAATTAAAAAACGGCAAAGTGTGGTGGACGACTTGTCTGGATAGAGAAGCCGAGATCGAATGGCTTCAATCAGAGATATACCGCTATGAAAAAGATATTCCCACCCAGGAAGTGACTGCCCTAAGCCGTTACTCCAATCGGCTTTGGGATTTTTAATCAAACACCCTCTCTGATCAAAAGGCCCAAGGCTAATCCGGCCAAGTGTAAATTTAGCTAAATTAACCCCGTCTATGTGTGTTAGAGCCCCAAGGGTACCGGATTTAAACACAAGCTAAAAAAAGTAATGCCTACGGATTTACACTCGCTCTTGTTTAAGAATTTTCTGACTTTCTAGCTCGGAAATCTGTTCGTTGTCGTAACCCAATTCGTCGCGCAGCACCTCAACATTGTGTTCACCCAACATCGGCGCTGGGCCACAGACCCCACTTTTTGCATTTTCATATTTGAAAGCGGAGTTAATCTGGTCGTGCGGTCCTAATATAGGGTCTTCCACTTCCACCATAAGCCCACGGTCTATCACCTGTGGTTGTCGTGCTGCCTGATCTATCGTGTAGGCGATGCCGCAGGGCACGTGGTTTTCCGTTAGCGCCTGTTCCACTTCAGTACACGAAAGCGAAGCGATCCAAGAACGCATGGCGATCGCGGCTTCATCGAGGTTTTCAGAAAGAGATTTTTGATTTTTAAAGCGCGGGTCTTGAGCCAATTCAGGCCGTCCCATCGCAACGCAAGTCCGACACCAAGAGGCATGGTCAGGCCCTGCTAACGCAGTAACGTATCCATCCTTTGCTGCATGAACCGGATGGTACCAGACGTCGATCTCTCCACTCGTTAAATAGGCCTGCAAACTGGAATCATTTGATCCGTAGAGACTATCAAAAAGTGCAATGTCGAGATGGTCACCTTCGCCAGTCATTGCCTTGCGATAAAGAGCCGCTCCAACGGCGCCAAAGGCGGTGAGACCGGTCGTGGTATCGGCGATGGCAACGCCTGGTCCACGGGGCTCCTCTGGCGGGTCACGATGCAAAAACTGCATGCCCAGCCAACCGGTCATTGAATGGGCAAGATGGGCGTAACCAGGCCGTTTCGCATTTTGACCCGTTTGGCCGAAGCCACTAATTGAGCACAGAATTACGTCTGGATTTGTTTTTTTTAACGCCTCGTAACCAAGGCCCAGACGGTCCATAGTACCGGGAGTGAAGGCTTGAATGACAACATCTGCCTTGTCGCATAGTCCGCGCACAATTTCGAGACCATCCGGTTGTTTAATGTCCACGCAAATGCTGCGTTTGCCAGCATTGTGCTGCAAAAACATTGGGCTGCGCTTGGCGCTGGTTCGATTGGAATAACGCGAGATGTCCCCCAAAGGATAGCGCTCAATCTTAATCACGTCCGCGCCATGATCGGCAAGGTATTTGCCACAAGACGGACCAGCAATAAGCGCGCCTAATTCCAAGACACGCACGCCAGTGTATGGACCGAGCTTTTGTGGTTTGTTCACCATTATCTCACTCCGAAATGTCGGATTTTAATCCTCGTTTCGTCTCAAGATCATGGCTATGCACCGGAGCGATCTGGCCATTTAGCCGGAGAAGCTGATTGAGCTGATTACCGAAATTTAGTGCACCTTGCAGGGGCATGTCTTCCGCAAGGCGATAAGTCGATTTAGTACGCTTTACCGCCCATGGCATTCGCTCAGTTAGGGTTCTTACAAAATCAGCAGTTGCTTCAGACAGTGCGCCTGGCTCGGCAAGCCGATTTACCAAACCAAATCCGTAGTATTGCTCCGCAGTATACAAATCCCCGGTCATTGCGATTTCCAGTCCCCGGCGACGGCCAATTTGGCGTGTTAGTAAGGCGATGTTCATTGCCGCGGGGAAGCCGTAAACCATCTCCACATTTCCAAAGCGTGCATCGCGTTCTGCCACAACAAAATCACAAGCAAGTGACATCGCCTGCCCACCGCCCAGCGCCATGCCATGAATAGCCGCTATTGTGGGTTTTGGCGATTCGATGAGCATCGACAGCGTTTCCAGAAATATATCCACTGCTGCATCGACGGACATGTCCTGCAGTAATGCGGCGTCCTCAAATTGTGATGTGTCTCGACCGGAAGTAAAACAAGAGCCTGCACCCCTCACAACGATGGCTCGGACATCGTCATCACTATTGGCGTCACCAATCGCGGCAATAAGCTGTTCCAGCAAACCATCGCTCATCGCATTTTTTTTCGCTGGCCGGTTTAGGGTCAAGATGGCTGCGTGTTTTTCGCGTTCGACGATCACGAGAGGTTCAGACTGATGTGACATAAGTGGCTCCTTGAATGCAGCTGCGTTAAGTGTCACCGCAGTTATTAAGAGATCGATTGTCATCAATGCTAGTCCCAGCAAACCGACTGGGTCGAATTATGGAAGCTAAAGACGGCGTGCGGCGCACCTGGCGCCTTCCCTATCTATTTGAGATCATCGCCCTCCGAGGTCAACCGGCCACGGTTATTGGTCTCCTTGAGAACACGGCTTCCACTATAAACAAAAATATGAGTTCTCGTTACTTGCCAGGTCCCGCGATCTGCAGGAACGCTGGCGTTGCAATACCCGCAAATGTAAGCGCGGTCTCCGTATCACTCTCT
>MDTA01177761.1_pt1 | contig 10236 bp, 11 predicted proteins | sample 811151 | NCBI WGS metagenome assembly MDTA01 (sample SAMN05326648, study PRJNA326480) | marine metagenome | isolation source: seawater | place: Indian Ocean: South | collected 2010 | reverse complement strand
TTTGCTTTTCTCTTGCTCTTTTTACAGAGGCGAAGCTTCTTTGACGTTCAACATCGCTATCAGAAAGTGCACGGCTTAAAGTTAATTTATAGTCCCTTCTTTTTCCTTCAAATTTTTTTTCGGATTTTTTCTTTCCTTTGAATAACTCCTCTTGAATTTTTTTCTTAGCCCATTCTTTAGCGTTTTTCTGCTTATCGTCTGAAGGAGGGCTTATTTTTGGTGCAAATGGCTTAAAAGGTTTTTTTTCAATTTTAGGTTTACTCGATTTAAAAGTAGAATTTTTCCTCTCAACTAAAACTTTACCTTTTGCTTTAAGATTAGTTTCATTAAACTTGCGAGGAGTACCTTTGAAGTTCTTTAAGGTTAATTTTTTTTTTTTTTTCTTTGCTCATTTTTAGCCTCGACACTCATTGTTAAAAATTAAAAACTTTTTTTCTTGCACGCATAATCAAATCTTCAGCATCTTTTCTTGGAATATTAAATTCTTCTAAAATACCATCAAATTTTTCTCTTTTACCTTTAATCTCATCGAAACCGCCAATTATTTCGTCTGTTGAAAGCTCGGCAAAATCTTTAAGTGTTTTTATGTTTTCTTCACCTAAAGTTAAAAGCATTCCCAAAGTAAGTCCTTTATGATTAGCCAAGTCTTCCTGTATACCGAGTTCTTGAACCTTGCTGGCGATTTCTTTTTCTTCCTCATCTAAAAATTCCTTTGCTCTATCTTTTAACTCTTTTGCTGTCTCCTCATCAAAACCATCAATTTTTAAAAAATCATTTATGTTAGAATTATTAATATTCCTAACAGTATTGAAGCCCTCTGATACTAATAATTGAGCCATCGTAGTATCTATTTCTAAACTTTTAATTAACTTAGAAGAATTTTCTTTAAATTCGCTTTGCCTTTTCTCTGATTCTTCCTTGTCAGTTAATATATCAATTTCATAATCTAAGAGCTTGGACGCTAATCTAACATTTTGACCTCTACGACCAATAGCCTTGCTCAAATTATTTTCATCTATCACAACTTCTGATCTTCTATTTTCTTGATCTAAAACAACTTTTATTACCTCGGCTGGTGCCAACGCGCTCACCACTAATGATGCTACATCCTCAGTCCAATTTATTATATCAATTTTTTCACCTTGTAGTTCATTTACGATAGTTTGTACTCTGCTACCTCTCATTCCAACACAGGCACCAACTGGATCAATTGAACTATCTTTAGATTGTACGCAAATTTTAGCTCTACTACCAGGATCTCTCGCAACTGACTTAATTAAAATTGTACCTTCATATATCTCAGGAACTTCTTGCTGAAAAAGTTTTGCCATAAATTGAGGATGCGCTCTTGACAGAAAAATTTGAGGTCCTTTATTTTCTCTTCTTACATCATAACAGTATGCTTTGACACGATCACCATTTTTTAAATTCTCTCTCGGTATTAACTCCTCTCTTCTAATTATGGCTTCAGATTTTTGTAAATCTACAATAATGTTTCCAAATTCCGATCTTTTTACGATTCCACTTAATATTTCACCAACCTTATCTTTAAATTCATTATATTGCCTGTCTCTTTCAGCATCTCTAATTTGTACTGAAATGACTTGTTTTGCAGTCTGTGCTGCTATTCTTCCAAAGTCGATTGGTGGCAACTCTTCCTTAATTTCTCCACCAATTTGGATTGTGGGATCTTTTTCTTTCGCTTCCTCTAGGCTTATTTCTGAATGATTTTCTAAAACCTTTTCGACCACTTTAAGTTTTCTTCCAAGCTCTATTATTCCTGTTTCCCGATCGATACTAACATAAATATCATTTTCTGACCCATATCTTGTTCTAGCTGCTTTTTCTATGGCAGTCTCCATAGATGTAAGCACTAGGTCTTTATCTATTGATTTCTCAGCAGCAACTGCGTCTGCTATTCTAATCAATTCTGTACTATCAATTCTATTATTTAACATTTTAATCGTGTAAAAAAAAATGGGCAAAAGCCCATTTTTAAACTATCAATTTATATTGTAATTAAACGATTATTTAGATTTTATCAATCTTTAAAAAATTTACGTTATTCCTTAGTTTTAACGCTCTATTATGGTATTTTGTAATAGTAGTTGGTGTTTTTTTATATGATTTAACTGAAATTTTAAACTCTTTCTTTCTAAGTGTATTTGCATAACTTTTAACATATTGAAAATAATCCGTGTTATCTGATGAAAAATAAATTGACCCTTTAGGTAAACAACGTGAAATCAATTCTTTTAAAGTTGTGAAGTTAATAAGTCTTCTTTTTTTGTGTTTTTTTTTAGGCCATGGATCAGGGAAAAAAATATAACATTCATTAAAAAAATAATTTCTAAATTTCACGATAAATTTTTCAAATACATACGGAAATAAATAAACATTTTTAATATTTTTTTTTATACAAGTATCGGCAATATTTGCTAAACCATTTTTAAAAGGTTCGATACCAAGAATTTTTGTTCTAGGATATTTATTAGCTAAAAAAAATAGATTTTCTCCTATGCCTGGCCCTATTTCAATAATAATTCTATTTTTTTTGTTATCAAACAAACCCTCAATTTTTTGAACATTTAAAAATTCTTTTAAATTTTTTTTTTTAATGGAGAAATATTTCTCGATTGCACCCTGCCATAAAAGACTCTTTTTCTCATCAAGCTTTTTTAAATAAATCAGTTAAATCTGTTTTTTCCCAGGTAAAAGTCCCATCAGCACCTGGATCACGCCCGAAATGACCATATGATGCTGTAGGTTTATATATAGGATTATTAAGTTTGAGCATTTCTCTAATACCTCTAGGACTAAGATTAATTTCTTTTCTAATAATACTTTCTATTTTTTCTGATAATTTTTGATCTCCGTTAAATAGATCAATATAAATCGAAAGAGGCTGTGATACACCAATGGCACATGAAAGCTGGATTACACATTTATCACTAACATCTGCCGCTACAATATTTTTTGCTAAATATCTTGCAATGTACGCTGCTGAGCGATCTACCTTGGTTGGGTCTTTTCCAGAAAAAGCACCACCTCCATGAAGAGCTGCTCCACCATAAGTATCAACTATAATTTTTCTACCTGTTAGTCCGGTATCACCATCGGGACCACCAATCACAAATCTTCCTGTTGGGTTTACATAAAATTGATCTTCTGGACACTCCCATCCGTTAGGTAATATTTTTTTTACATAAGGTCTTACTATTTCTTTAACATCATTCTGATTTAACTTTTCATCATGCTGGGACGAAATAACTACTGATGATACACCGGTTGGTTTTCCATTTTCATAAATGACTGAAATCTGACTTTTAGAATCTGGACCTAGGCCCCTCTCTTTTCCAGATTTTCTTGCATTTGCTAATTCTTCTAATATTTTATGTGAATACAAAATTGGAGCTGGCATTAATTCTTTAGTTTCGTTACAAGCATAACCGAACATTATTCCTTGGTCACCTGCACCTTCATCTTTTTCATTGCCCGAAGAGTCAACACCCTGTGCTATGTCAGTAGATTGCGAATGTAAATAATTGAAGAAATCTAATTTTTCATGATGAAATCCATCTTGTTCATATCCAATATCTCTAATAGTTTTTCTAACTTCTTTTTCTATCTCATCAGGATTTACTTCTGGACCTCTTATTTCGCCTGATAAAATAACTTTGTTAGTTGTTGTCAAAGTTTCGCAAGCTACTCTACTTTCATTAAATTTTGATAAATATAAATCTACTATTGTGTCCGAAACTTTATCACAAACCTTGTCTGGGTGTCCTTCTGACACAGATTCTGATGTGAAAATATAATTTTTCATAAACTCAGGATGAAATATAAATAATTCGATTGTTTGTCAAAGTATTCGTTATATTAATTATAATATTTTATAATTTTTATTTTTTTTATTTTTCTCGGATCTGCATCAATTATCTCAAATTGATAACGATTATCTATATTTATTACTTCTCCTGTAAATGGGACTCTATTAATTTTAGAAAATATATAACCTCCTAATGTATCTACTTCATCATTTGAAATATTAAACTTTGTCTCATTGTTGAACTCCTCTAAAGTCATTTCTGCCTTAGCTTCAAAGGTATTTTGATTAATTTTTTTGAAATTGAAATCATCATCTTTATCATGTTCATCCTCAATCTCACCAACAATTTCCTCAATTACATCCTCGATAGTTATCAACCCATCAGTTCCTCCATGTTCATCAATTACCAGAGCCATATGCAATTTTGTTGCTTGCATTTTCAATAGAAGGTTCATCACCAGCATTGTTGGCGGAACAAATAAAATTTCTCTCAAAATATTCCTAATATCGAAGTTTGTACTTTTTGATCCTGAAAATTTTATAATATCTTTAATATGAACCATGCCTAAAATGTCATCAAGATCTTTACGATAAACCGGCATTCTAGAGTGTGACTCCTTATTTATAATATTATTAATTTCTTCAAATGAATAATTTTGTTGAACGGCTATTATTGATGCCCTCGGTATCATAACATCATCTGCTTTTAATTTATTGATACTTAAAATATTATTTAAAATTGATTTTTCTTTTTTACTCAAATCTACATTATGGCTTTCTTTTTGTGATTTCTCATCGATAACATCTTTAATACTATCTCTTAAACTTTGATTATTATTATTTAAAAAATTTACTTTTTTTATTATTTTTGAAAGTATGTTTAAATTTTCTTTCTTACTCATATTAAACTCATAATTTTTGATTGAGCTTTTTCCATTATTAAGTAACTTCTATTATTTTTATGGTTGTGCCCTATTAAATGAAGAAAACCATGAATAAGAATCTTTTTTAAATAAAGATCAAACTTTTGATTTTGTTTATTTATATAGTCATATGACAAAGCAAGATCTCCTAGATAAATATTTTTGTTGGTAATTTTCTTCTCATAAAATGAAGGCTTGTGACTAGGAAATGATAAAACATCTGTATCTTTATTTATCTCTCTAAATTTATTATTTAGGAATTTCATCTTGTTGGAACTAGTGAGTAAAACTGTAATTTCAATATTTTTTTGATCAAAAATTTTTTCACTTTTAATACTTCTTTTCAAGATTTGCTTGATTTTTTTTTCAATATTAGAAATGTACTTGGTCCACATTTTAGATTCTACAAGTATATCAATTTTAAGCATTACTGATTTTTTTTATATGCATCAATTATTTTTGATACAAGGGGGTGCCTTTGAACATCATTAGAGTCAAATCTGGTTATATTAATTTCCTCAATACTATCAAGAATGTTGATTGATTTTAATAAACCAGATGATTTTGATGCTGGCAAATCAATTTGACTTGGGTCCCCATTAACAACCATCGTAGTATTTTTTCCTAATCTTGTTAAAAACATTTTAATCTGTGTATCAGTAGCATTCTGAGCTTCATCTAATATAACAAATGAGTCTTTCAGTGTTCTTCCTCTCATAAAAGCTAAAGGGGCGATCTCAACAGTTCCATCTTCAATTTTTTTCTGCATCTTTTCAAAACCCATTAGTTCAGATAACGAGTCATATAAAGGTATCAAATAAGGATCAATTTTCTCTTTTAAATCACCTGGTAAAAAACCAAGATTCTCACCAGCTTCTACAGCTGGTCTTGATAATATTATTTTATTTACTTTGCCGCTTATAAGTTTATTCACTGCAACCGCTACAGCTAAAAAAGTTTTTCCTGTTCCTGCGGGACCTAAAGAGAAAATAATATTACTGTTAAATAAACTATTTATGTATTTTTTTTGTCTAACTGTTCTAGCAAAAATATTTTTTTTTAGAGTTTTAATTGTTACATCGTTATCTAAAGGTTCATTATTCTTAGTCAATTCAAAGTGATAAAGTGATTTAATATCCTCCTCTTCTAACTCTTTGCTTTGTGATTTATGTAACATCTTATTTATAGTATTTATTACTAGTTTACTTTTTGAGTTTTCGCCTTTAATTGTAATTAAATTTCCCCTTAAGTTTATTATAGTTCCTGAAAGTTTTTCTAAAATTTTTAGAAATGAGTCTTGCACACCAACAACTTTACTTAAGGCTACGTTATCATTTAGATATATACTCTTAGAAATGCCACCATTCTCTATGATTTGAAAAAGATTTGCTGTCAAATAAGTTACGCTATTTTACCAAATAAATTGTTTCTACTAGCATTTTGTATAAAAATTTTCTTTATTTCTCCAGCTTTTATTAGTTCATTTTTTACGAAAACTGGTACCATATATTGATTTCTGCCAAAAAATTGCTGCTTATCTTGAGTTTTGTTTTCAAACAAAACATTATTTTCTTTATTTACCATTAAATTATTAAACTCAAGCTGTTGTTGGAATAAAATAGTTTGTAATTGTTCCAATCTTTTCTTTGTTATTTCTTTTGATATTTCATTAAAATTTGTTGATGGTGTACCTGGTCTTTGGCTATATATAAAAGAATACGATAATGAGAAACCAACTTTTTTTATTAAATTTATTGTATCTTGATGATCTGAATTTGTTTCACCTGGATAACCGACAATGAAATCACTTGAAAACTGAATATCTGATCTTTTATTACGAAATCTGTCAATTAAATTTAAATAGTCATGACAAGTATGATTCCTATTCATTAGTTTTAAAATTTTGTCAGAACCAGATTGGACGGGTAAGTGTAGTTGTGGCATCAATTTGGGTTCTTCTTCAAATAAAGATATTAATTCATCATCAAAATCATTTGGATGAGATGTGGTAAATCTTATTCTTTTAATATCATCAATTTTTGAAATTTTTTTTATTAGTTTAGCGAGGGAAATGTTATTATCGTTATAAGAACTAACATTTTGACCTAACAAAATAATTTCTTTTGTACCCTTGTCAGCTAAAGATTTCACTTCATCAATGATTTTTTTATGATTTCTAGAAAACTCGGGACCTCTTGTATAAGGAACAACGCAAAATTTACAAAATTTATCACAACCCTCTTGAATAGTTATAAAACTAGACACTTTAGAAAATCCATTATCTAAATTTTCTAAAACATCAAACTTTTCATCAACACTTAAATTCGTGTCAACTAACTTGTTTCTTTTTGCTGTAAAATTTTTAATTAAATTTGGTAACTTATGATAAGCTTGTGGTCCAACAACAATATCTACATAGTCGCTTTTATCAAAAACAATAGATGACTCTGCTTGTGCAACACAACCGGCTAATACAAATATCGGTTTTGTTTTATTTTTATAAATTTTTTTAATTTTACCGATATCGGAATAAACTTTTTGTGTTGCTTTCTCTCTAATATGACATGTATTAAACACAAAACAATCTGCTTCGTCTATTCTATCTGTTTTTTCAAAAGATAACGAACATAATAAATCTGCAATTTTGTTTGAGTCATACTCATTCATTTGACAACCAAATGTTTTTATATAAAATTTTTTTATTTGCATTTTTTCTTACAATATAACTCTAATCTGTGATCAATTAATTCATAACCATGTTTATTTGCTATTTTTTTTTTTAATTTTTCAATATCATCATCAATAAATTCTTTTATTTCACCAGTATTAATATCTATTAGATGATCGTGATGATTATCAGTTGATACTTCATATCTAGCTTTGCCAGCTTTAAACTCATGTTTATCAATAATTCCATTTTCCTCTAATAGTTTTACTGTTCGGTAAACAGTTGCAACACTTATTTTTTTATCAATTTTAATTGCTCTATTGTGTAGCTCATCTACATCTGGATGAAATTTTGTATCAGATATAGTTTCCTCCAAAAGTCTTACAATTACTTTTCTTTGTTCTGTTAGTCGTAGACCCCTACCTTGACAAATTTTTTCCAAACTTATTGCAAATGGTGAAGCTTTATTCATTAGTTAATTTATACATCAGAATAAGAAATTGGAAAAACTTTTTTTATATGATTAATCGATAATATAAGTTTTTTTAATATTTTTTTATTATAAGAGAATTTAAAATTTGTATAATGAGATTTTTTTAATTCTGATAATGATATTTTAGTTACTTTTTTTTTAGAAGTATCCAATAGTAAGATCCTTCCTTGTAATGTTAAAATTACTTTATCGCCGGTTATTTTTTTTAATTTTGCTAACTGATAACTTGAAAAACCTACTATTTTACAGCCAAAAATTAATGATATTGTCTTTGCAAAGACGATTGAGTTTCGAACTGCTATTATATTTCCTGGTCCTAGATTTACTAATAATATAAAAGAATTATCAATTTTTATATTAGATTTCTTTATAAAACCAAAAAAAATATTCGCTATATTTTCAGATCTTTTGAGTGAAATTATTTTTTTTTTGTAAAGTTTTTTTTTTTTGAGAATAAAAATACTTTTTTTATCTAATGAAAAATCTAAAATTATCCAGTTTTTTAAAGGCATTTAGCTTACGCTAAATTTATTTTTTTTGTTGGGAGTAGTATTGATTTATCAAAGTCAGTTAAAGAATTTTGCTCAATGATTTTTTGTAAATAAAAAACATATTTATCTTTAATTTCTGAATATTTGTCTAAATGCTGAGACAATTTTATACCTGAAATTTCTTTACCCTGAGCTCTCATTTTTTTTCTTTCTAATCTCAAATTCTCATAAGATTTATGTGTATTTAAATTTTTTTTATAAGCCTTAACTGATGCCCTAATAATATCAAATTTTGTAACCTTAAAAGTTTGATCTTGACCTCTTTCCAACGGAACTATTCCAGATGATGATGCCCAAGTTCTTTGTCCAAACAATGAATTTCCCTCCAATGCAAACCTAGATGTCCCCCAGCCACTTTCATAAGCTGCTTGAGCTATTGCTAAAGATGGAGGAATAATATCCACTTTATTAAGTAATGAATCAAAATCTTTATTTTTCACTTTATAAAATTTAAATTTTTTATCTAACCAAACTTGATCTGTTTTTGAAATATTTCTTGATTTTGATAAGAATAATATTTTCTTTCTCTCTGCAAGTATACTTTCATTTTCAGAAAGCACTAAAGGTAAAACTATCTGGATAAATATTTTCTTTCTATTCTTGATACTATTAAGCTCATTTATACCTCTAGGTAATTGTGTGAAAAAAACTGGCTTTACAGGTTTGCCATCTCGTATTTCGCTCAGATCATATTTCAACTCGTTAAATAATGCCAAAACACTCCTTGCGTGAGGTGTGTTGAAACCTCTAGTGTCTTTTTCCTCAAAAAAACGATCAGTAGTATCCTTTTTTGAATCTTCAATTTTTAGCGATGCTATATCTTTTTGACTGTATGTTGATTTGACTAATGCAGTATTTTTTTGAATAGTTCCAGGCAATAAAACAAATGCAAAAATTGTAGCAACTAACGCGCCAGCTTGCAAAAGACTTGAATAAGCATCTTTTTTAATTTGTTCTTTTGAAATCTTTGGAGTTTCATCTTTTGGTATTTGAACGCCGTTTCTTAATAATATTAACTCAATTTGCTTAGCAGTTAATTTTCTACCTTTTTGTTCGTAATATAGATACTCTTCAATTTCATATTTTTTTGCCGTTAAAATTAAATGATCAAGGTAATTATATTGTCTTCTAGTCATTGATATTAATTGCCTCCACTGAGATAACTTCGGGCACATAATGCTTTATCATTCTTTCAACACCGTGCTTAAGTGTAATTGTCGAACTAGGGCATCCTGCGCATGCGCCTTTAAGCATTACTTCTGCTACGCCATCTTTGAACGATTTTAATCTTATGTCTCCTCCGTCCATTGCTACTGCTGGACGAATTTTTTCATTCAATACCTCTTCAATCCGTATTGATACATCATCTGTAAATTCAGTTTCTTCTTCAAAAATTAATGGAGTAAAATTTGATTTAATATTTTTGCTCAGTGAGTCGAGAACATTTTGGGTTAGATCTTCCCACGTAATATCTTTAGATTTACGTATTGATATGAAATTTTTATCTAAAAAAATTAATTCAATTTCTCCAATATTAAAAAGATCATCGACTAAACTTACGCTACCATCTTTTTTTTTAAATTCTTTTGAACCCTTTGCGACTATAGTTTTGTCAAAAACAAATTTTTTTGTATCTGGGTTGGGTGTATCTACTACATCTATCATGCTTCTTAATTAATATTTTTAAGCGAATTTTTCAATATCTATACAATTAAATTTATATCTTTTTCTTCCATTGAGCCAGGAACTAAAACTATGGGTATGGATAAGTC
>MDTA01148955.1_pt1 | contig 10236 bp, 9 predicted proteins | sample 811151 | NCBI WGS metagenome assembly MDTA01 (sample SAMN05326648, study PRJNA326480) | marine metagenome | isolation source: seawater | place: Indian Ocean: South | collected 2010 | reverse complement strand
GCAGTTATCAAAAAAAATAAAAATAATAATATTGTTGATTTTTTTAATAGTATTAAAATGACAATAAATGTTTTAAGAATTATAAAAAAAACTAATTGCAAACATGTAGTTTTCACAAGTACAACTGATATTTATGGAAAAAATCCGTCACTGCCAATTACTGAAAATAATAGATTTAAAATAGATACTTATTACAATACATCAAAATTTATTTCAGAAAGATTATTTTTAATTTATTCAAAATTTATAAAATTTTCATTATCAATATTCCGTATACCTGGTGTTTATGGGCATAATCAAAAAGACAATAGTGTTGTTCACCAGTTGATAAAAAAAGTTATAAATAATGAAGAAATAAAACTTAATAAAAACAAAAACATTAAAAGAGATTATTTATATATTGAAGATCTTTGTAATTTAATTGAAATTTCAATTTTAAAAAAAATCGATATTTTACTTAATGTAGTTTCAGGAAGATCTATAAAAATTGACTTAATTGCACAAAAAATATTTCAGATATTTGGAAAGAGCATTAAAATAAATTATAGTTATACAGATGATAGAAGTTTTTCTTTAAATTTTGATAATTCAAAACTATTAAAAACATTTAATTACGAATTTATTAAATTTGAAAATGTTATTAAAGAATATAAAAGAATTTATAAAAAATGAGGATATTTATTTATAAATGACTCACTAATAAAATAATGTGGTAATAATACATTATTTCTAATAAACACTTTTTCAACTTCATTATTTATTTTTTTTTGTTCATCAGAATAATTATTATATAAAAACAAATTTTCTATTTCTATGGCTTGGCTTAAAATTAAATCTTGTGAATTGTCAAAGAATTGAAATTTTTTATCATAAAGTATTTCAACTTTTAATATATCATCAAGATTTAACAATTTATCTTTTTCAATATTTTTAATTATTTTTGGCATCAGACTCATCTTATTAAAGCCAGGTATATTTCCAAGTAATGTGACACTATTTGAATTAGCAATATATTTTTTAAAAGCCCAACCAATTGATAATGCTCCTGAATTAGAACCAATAACAAATTTACATTTTTTAAATAAAAAAATCTCTAATTCAGGGTCGTAAAATTCTGAAATTTCAAAATACTTATTATCTACTATTAGTTTAGAATTACTTATTTTGGGCCCTGTTCTTACAACAGTATACCCTTGGTCAATAAAATGTTTAACTGTTTTAATATATATTTTTGGATCAGTGTTTCGAATTTCATTTTTATTATGTCCTAATAATTCTGGATTTGATTTAGAGTAAACTTCATCTCTTTGAAAAAAACAAATAAGTTTGTTGTAGTCGATACCTTTATTGATCAGGATTTGCTCTAATTTTTTATCATTAAAATTAATTAATGTTTTACTTTTATAAAATTTCTTATTTCCTGAATGATTATAGTTTGGCACTAAGTATTTAGATTTTTTATCAAAATAAAATATTATTTGATATAACCATTTGACAATATAAATATTTTTTTTAAATAACAAATAATTATTTAAAAGAAAGTCATTACTATATGGTTTATTGTAATAAAATAAATCAGTAAAATGTTTATTATTATCAGAAAAATATAATTCTGCTTCAATAATAAAATGCCCTATTCTTTCAGATCTAACTATATAAAATCTAATTCTTTTTCTTATAACTTTTTCATAAATAAATAAAAAAAATATAATAAAAAAATATATAGATTTTAAAAATATATTTATTTTAAAATATTTATATAAATTTCTTAAAAACATTGTTTTTATTTAATTTATTAATTTTAACTAAATTATTTGGATCTAAATATTTATATTTTTTTTTACTTTTAGATTTGACTATTAAATTTAATATTTTTAAAGATATTGATTTTGAATTCAAAAAAATAATTGTTGATTTATCTAAAAAATCTTTAATGTTGTATGTGAAATTGGTTTTATTTAATTTATGTATTTTGTTAAATTTATCAATATTAATTTTACTATCAAATATAAGAGTTTTTTTAAGAAAATTTTTTTTAATGAATTTTTCAATAGGTAAATTTTTAAACATATTTGTAGACTCCTTATAAGAGATACCACAGATACCAATTATGTCATTGGAATTTATTATTTTTTTTAATTTTAATATAGGCCATAATTTATGATACTCACTAATATCATTTATAATTCTAAAATAGTTTTTGTTAATTTTTTTAGAGACTAAACTTTCTATATTCTCTATGTCTCTCTCTATGTTACCTCCAGATATTCCTAATCCAGGTTCTACATAAGCAAATTTACCTAATCTTTTATCACTTCTAATTATACGCATTATATCTGTCCATTTACCACCAACATCATAAGTATATTCTGATAAAATATTTGTTGTTGAAATGGTTGTTGCAAGAAAAATATTTATATATAATTTACTCAGTTCAGCTGTTATATAATCCGTTGAAATAATGTTTTTAGTAAAAGACAGAAGATAATCATGATATTTTTTGCTAATTTTTAATATTTTATTTTTTCCAATTATAATTCTTTCAGGGTAAAGTGCTCTTTCAACAGCATTACCAAATATTAAAGTTTCAACTTGGTAAAAAAGTTTAATGTCTTTTCTTTTTTTTAAATTAGCTATAGTGCCGGGCTTAATTTGAGATAAGATAACTAAAGTAGAATTTTTTTTTAATAATAATTGCAATTTTGAATATATCTTTTTAAATTCTTTCAAGTTAGATTTATTTTTGTTGTCAGTTTTTATATCAAGACTAATAAATACTAAATCGAATTTTTTAATTAGATCAAAATTGTTTGAATAATTTATTTTGTGATTTTTTCCAATATTTTTTAAACCGATCTCATAAAAAGGATAAATATTTTTTTTTAGGTCTTCTATTAAAATAGAATTTGAATCAATAGCTGTAACAGAAAAATTTTTTTTTGCAGCAGCATGACTGTAAACGATTCCTAAATGTGATAATCCTACAAAAGCAATTTTTTTATTTTTCATTTTAAAATTGAGATGAGATTTGAGATAATATAATCTTGTTTTAGTGATTTTTTTGAATTTACTTTTCCTGCTATAAAAGATTTTAGTTCATCTGACCAAGTATTATCAAAATTTTTATAGGTCGTCTTATTGATTTTTGGAATTCCTGAAGGAAATTTTTTAATGATAATTTCTTTAATGTATGGCTTTGCCCATTTGCTTAATGAAGATATTTTCAAGTTAGCCTTTTCACCCATAATGTAGATTTCAAATGTATTTTTCCAATAATGATATGATAATTCAAGTTGAAAATCAATTTTTGAAATTTTACCAACTATAAGAGAGTGGTCATAAGCATTATTAGAATATCTGTAATTATGATTAGAAGAAATCTTAATATTAGTATTTTCAAATAAAAAAATTAGAATATTAAATAGATGACAGCCAATATCTTTAATTATTCCATTATTTAAATCTCTCCAAGAATTCTTAACATTAGATTGTGTGCCATTAGCATAAACAATTTTAATTCTATGTATTTTACCTAATTTGTTTTTATTAATATCCTTTTTTGCATCAATTAAAGATTTTTCAAAAACATGATTATAAGAAGTATATAATATTGGATTATGTTTATTGAGCAAAGAAAGAATATGGTTATATTCTTTTTTACTCTTAAACAGAAGTGGTTTTTCTACTAAGGTATTAATATTATTAAACAATAGTTTTTTTAAATAACTGATTTTATATTCATCAGGTGTACATAAAAAAGCATAATTAATTTCATTTAAATCTATATTATCAAAATTTTTTATTAAACAATTCTTATTGAAAGGATCAAAAATAATTGTATTATTTTTATTAAGAAATTTTAATCTTTTTTTTCCTTGATTTCCAAATCCAATAATTAGATTTTTTTTTTTATTCATACTTTAGCTTATTCTCTATTTTATAAATTCTTTTTATTACTTCATCAGATAATACAGGTTGGTTGGTAGATTTTTCACATTCAATAGATGCAGCTATCGCTCCAATAATTGAGCTTGCTACAATATTTTTAGATTTCAAAAAAGAAATGACTGAATATGCAAGTAATGAATCCCCTGCTCCAACTGCATCAATTAAATTTTCTGCTAGACTATCTATGAAAAAAAAACCTCTAAAATTATTTGGATTTTTATTTCTATAAGTTACTAATCCCTTATCTCCTAATTTTAGAATTAAATATTTTGCTTTAGACTTTTTATACAATTTTAATGCAAGTGGTCTTATGACAGAGTCTTGATCACTTAACGAAAACCGAGCTTCTTTTTCATTTGGAGTTATTAAATCAAAGTTTTTGAAATCTAGTATATTTCCCCACCGTGAAGCTACTTGACTATCTGCAACTTTAAATTTATTTTTTTTAATGGCGTGCGTGAATATTGGAATTGAGGAAGAATTGAATATTCCATGTCTAAAATCGGAAAAAATAATGCAATCATAATTAGCAGATTTTATATGCTTTCTAATAAAATTAATTATCTCATCATTAATTGGCGAATTATCTACTGTATCTAGTTTTACAATATTATAACCTTTGCATACAACATTTTTCTTTTCTGTAATTGGTCTGTTTGGATCATTTATGTAAGTGAATCTTATATTTTCCTTTTTTAATTCTTTTTTTACAAAGGATTTAAGTTTACCTGTTCCTAATACAGATAGAAATTCAACTTCAGATCCAGCTTTACTTAAATGTTTACAGACAATACCCGCACCACCTAAAACAGATACTGTATTCTTCTCTTTAAGTGATAATGTAGGAGTTTTGGTCTGTCCACCAATTAGATCTGTTTCTAAATAAGAATCAATAATAATATCTCCTACAACTAATATTTTTTTCTTAATTTTTTTATTATTAACAATATCAGCTAATCCCTTAAAGGAAATTTTTTCATTTTTCATAAATGAAAATAGTTTTTCTATAGCAAGATTAGGTTTTTCTTCATTAATTATTTTTGAAGATGAGTAAACTACATCAGATGGTGTAAAAATAAATTTTCCACCAAATTTATCTAAGATTTTTTTTTCTATTTGAGTTTTTTCGTTTTGATAATTCTTATACTCATAACCTTTTGCATAATAATCTGGTTTTAATATTGATAGATTCTTAATAGGGTCAGGATTTTTATCAATGATTACATAATCAACACACTCCAGCATAGCCAAATTATAAGCTCTAAGATCTTGAGGTATATACGGTCTAATATTACCTTTTGTTATATGTACATCAGCTGTTAAACTTGCAATTAATATATCTGCTCTTTTTTTTGTATAGACTAAATGCCTAATATGACCTGGATGAACTATATCAAATACTCCATGACACATACATATTTTTTTAGATTTATTTTTTTTTTGTTCTAAAATTTTTTTTAGTTCTTCAACCGATTTTATTTTAGTTTCTATTTTTTTCATTTTAACTCAAGTACTTAAACCAATCCTCAGTAGCTTTTGCAATATTTTTTTTATTCCATAGAGGTGCAGATTTCCAATAATTGATATTTTGCATAATTTCTTTTATCCCTTCATCAAACGATATTTTTGGCTTCCATTTTAATTCTCTTTTGATTTTTGAAATATTTGCATGAGTTATATCTGGTTCACCTGGTCTTTTTGGAATTTTTATAGTTTTTGAGTCAATTAACTTAATTAAATATTTAATTGATACTGGTTTACCAGAACCAACATTATAAACCTGAGAATGAAAATTAGACTTTGCAGATAAATAAAAAGCTTTAACAAGATCTTTTACGTTAATAAAATCTCTTTTTTGTCTTCCATCTCCAACAACTGTTAAGGGTTTTTTTTCAATTTTTTGCTTCATAAAAGTGCCTATAACTGATCCGTATGCACCTGTAGTTTTAGATCTTAATCCATAAGCATTAAATATTCTAATAGAGTTACACTTTAGTTTATATACTTTGGCCCAATGTAAAACTAATTGCTCACCCATATATTTGCTTAAAGCATAGGGATATTGGGGGTTAATTTTTTCATTTTCATTGGTTGGATATTTTTTTGGAATCCCGTAACATGAAGAAGATGCAGCGTATATAAATTTTTTGATTTTATATTTTACTGAATTTCTTAAAATATTTAAAGTACCATTTACATTAACGTTTATATATTCATCGGGGAAATTAATCGACGGAACTATATCCCCCTTACCTGCAAAATGAAAAACAAATTCAGCATTTTTAAATATTGCTGGTTGAAAGTTCATATTTACAATATTTCTTTTAAAAATCTTAAAATATTTAGCATTTAAATGCTTTAAATTATTTATTGAGCCCACAGACATGTCATCAATTACATGAATAAAATAGTTTTTAGATATTAGATATTCAACCATATGACTGCCTATAAATCCACAGCCACCTGTTACCACTGCAATTTTTTTCATTAAGTCTTATTAAGATTTAGAATTTTTTTAACATTATAATAATTTGTGTTATTTATTATATCATTAAATTTATTCTCTTGAAATTTATTACAGATATCTTTTACAGCATCCTCAATGGTAAATTTTGGAGAAAAATTAAGTACATTTTTTATTTTATCAGAGTTTATATGATAAGATCTATTATCATTAGTTTCAACAAAGCTTATTTCTATTTCTCTATCTAAATTAATATTATTAGAAACAACGGATTTAACTATATTTGCAATTTCTTTAACAGATTTATTTTGATATCCAACATTGAAGATTTGATTTTTAATTTTACTACCTTCTGTTTCTAGCATCAATTCATATAAAGAAATCATATCTTTTATATTTAAATTAGGTCTTAGTTGATCACCTCCAAATACGTTAATTTTATTACTTACCAAAGCATGGGAAGTTAAAATATTAACAGTTAGATCAAATCTCATTCTTGGAGAGTACCCGCATAATGTTGCAGGTCTAATAATTACTCCTTCAAAATTATTATCAGTAAGCTTTAATAGTATAGGTTCACATAATGCCTTATATTTATTATACAAAGTAAGAGGGACTAACTCATGTTCTTCAGTTACATTTTTTTGATTTGAAATTCCATAAACTGAGCTAGAGGAACAATAAACAAATCTTTTTACTCCATTTTTTTTTGAAATTTTAACAAGATCCTCAAAACAATCAAAATTTATTGTTTTAGAAAGATCTTTATCTAATTCAAAACTAGGATCATTAGATATGCAGGCTAAATGAATTACTAAATCAATATTTTTAGTAGCTTCATCAAAACTTTCCTTATCTCTAATATCTTTCTTTATAATTTTTAAATTATTGTTTTTTTTGTCGTTTAAGTTTCCAATTCCAAAAAAACATAAATCATATACGCTAATACTATATCCTTTGGTAAGGAGCTTTTCTGTCAAAAGCTGACCAACATACCCTGCTCCACCTGTTATAAGTATTCGTTTAAATTGCATATATTTAAGATTATTAAATTATTAAATTTACTATATTAGATATTTTATTTATATAAAAAATATAAAAATGATAGAAAAAAAAGTACTTATTCTGGGAGGTAGTGGCAGTGTTGGCAGATCACTAGTAAACAAAATATCAAAAAAAAAAATTGCTTTCCAAGCTCTTAATTCGAATCAGCTAAACTTGTTATCTAAATTATCAGTAAACAAATTTTTCACAAAAAAAAAATATAAATTTGATACTTTAATTATTATATCAGCAATTACACCTGATAAAGGTAAGGGTTTAAAGGAGCTAAAACAAAATATTGAAATGATTACAAATATTGCTTCTTATTTAAAAGATTTTAAAAATATTATTTATATAAGTTCAGATGCAGTTTATAATACTCAGAATTCCGTAGTTAATGATAATACTTTACCTGACCCAGATTCAAATCATGGAATAATGCATTTATGTAGAGAAAAAATTATCGAATTAAACTCAAAAAACAGTAATTTAACAATTTTGAGACCAACTCTACTATTTGGTAAATTTGATACACACTTTGGTTATGGCCCAAACAGATTTTTGAAACAAGCAAAGTCAAATAAGAATATAATTCTGTTTGGTGAAGGTAAAGATAAAAGAGATCATTTACCTCTAGATACTCTCTCAGAAATTATTTTTGAAGTAATGAAAAAAGATATAAAAGGCACTTATAATGTAGCTACTGGACATAGCTATTCGTTTAAAGAAATTGCTAAATTAATATTAAAGAGATTTAAGAAAATTGATTTAGAGTTTATTAAAAATGATGGCAATTATACAGTTAGAAAATTTAATAATTTAAGAATTTATAAAATACTTAATATTAAAAAGAAATTTGATATTAAAAAAGAAATTAATAAACTTTTAAATATGAAATAAAATGAGCTCACTAGATGAAATATCTGCTGTTTGTTTAATTAATGGTGACTCTTATTTATTTCAACTAAGAGACAATAAAATAGAGATTAGATCTAGAGGAAAATGGGTTTTACCTGGTGGAAAAAAGAATCAAATGGAAACAAGTAAAGATGCAGCAATTAGAGAATTTTATGAAGAAACAAATTATAAGCTAAAAAATATTTTACCTATTGGAAGATACTTTATTAACGAATATTTTTATAAAAGTTTTTATCTTAGCTTATTTTTTGCATATTTTAGTCCAAATCAAAAAATATATTGTAGAGAGGGACAAAGACTAAAATTTATAAATAAAAGTAATTTTAATTTGTACAATGTAGACCCTTTTATAAAAAAAATTATTAAGAATATTAAAATAAAATAATGATACCATATATAGACTTTTCATATAAAAATAAGATTTTATCAAACTCTTATTATAATAAATTTAAATTATTTTTTAAAAGTGGCAGATATATAAATGGAGATGAATTAAAAGAGTTTGAGAAAAAATTTTCTAAATATTTAAATAATAAATATTCAATAGGTGTAGCTAGTGGAACCTGTGCACTACATTTAGCAATTAAGTATATAAAAAATTTAGAAAAAAGAGATGAGGTAATTACAGTTTCAAATTCATTTATTGCTACTGCATCTTCAATAGTGATTGGAGGTTGTAAACCTGTTTTTGTAGATGTTGCAGATGATCTTAATATAGACTGCAATAAAATTGAAGAAGCTATAAACAAAAAAACTTTAGCAATAATGCCGGTTCATCTGACTGGAAGACCAGCTGTAATGGATAAAATTTTAAAAATAGCAAAAAAATATAATTTGTATGTTATTGAGGATGCGGCTCAAGCAATTGGATCAAAGTATAAAAACAAAAAAGTAGGCAGTTTTGGACATATAAGCGCATTCAGCCTTCACCCTCTAAAAAATCTAAATGCATTTGGTGATGGTGGAATAGTTTCAACAAATTCAAAAAAAATTTATGACTATTTTTATAAAGCAAGAAATCATGGTTTAAAAAATAGAGATAGTTGTGAGTTCTGGAGTTTCAATTGTAGATTAGATGAATTACAAGCTGCATTTTTAAATGAGCAAATTAAAAAACTTGATAAATTTATTAAACTAAGGATAAAAATTGCGAATTTTTATAACAAAGAACTGGATAATTTAGTTATTGTTCCAAAAACAAACAGTAGTGAATATCACTCATATCAAACTTATGTAATCAGAGCAGAAAAAAGAGATAAACTCAAAGATTATTTAAACAAAAATGGTGTTGAGGCTTTAATTCATTATCCTATTCCCATACATTTACAGGATATCAAAGGTGAAAAAATAAATAAATTTGATTTATCAAAAACAGAAAAATATGCTAAACAAATTCTTAGCTTACCTCTTTACCCTGGATTAAGTATTGATAATCAAAAAAAAATAGTGAATTTGATAAAGAAATTTTACGGATAATGAAAGTTAATTATTCATATCTGCATCAACAATTTAATGATATAGAGCCTTATATTAAAGATATTAGATTATTGGTTAAATCTACAGAGTTTACATTTGGTAAGTATGTAAATAAATTTGAAAAAAATTTTTCTAAATACTTAAACATAAAACATGTAATTGGCGTTAATAATGGAACAGATGCTCTAATCTTATGTTTAAAAGCTCTTGGTATAAAAAAAGGAGATGAAGTAATCACTGTTTGCAATACATTCTATGCAACAGTTGGAGCAATTGTATCTGTTGGAGCAAAACCAATACTAGTTGATGCAGACGAAAGATATCAAATCGATATAGATAAAATAGAAAGTCAAATTAGCAAAAAAACTAGTGCTATAATAGCTGTT
>MDTA01104205.1_pt1 | contig 10236 bp, 8 predicted proteins | sample 811151 | NCBI WGS metagenome assembly MDTA01 (sample SAMN05326648, study PRJNA326480) | marine metagenome | isolation source: seawater | place: Indian Ocean: South | collected 2010 | reverse complement strand
TCGCCTGAAAGGTTTGCTTCTTTCATGTTATATGTGGTGCCAGACCTATATGAATCACTGGTAAATAAGCCAACACGAGGATGTTAAAAATAAACTAAGTATGTCAATATACACCATTGAGGATGCAGTCTGAGACGGACAACCCCTGTCGATGTCACGCTGAAATGGCCGAACAAACGGTTAAGTGGGCCCGGACAGGGTTTCAACCATGGGGAAAAAAGGCGTCTTGCTGATGAACGTTGGTACACCCGACGAACCCACCGTCGCTTCCGTTCGAACCTACCTGAGGGAGTTTCTCCTCGACCCTGATGTGATTGACATCCCTGCCCCGCTGAGGCACCTGTTGGTCCGTGGAATCATCCTCCGAACACGCCCAAGAAAAATCGCTCCGCTCTACAAAAGTATCTGGATGGAGGACGGCTCACCCCTTCGCGTGTACTCAAAACGAGTCACTGAACATCTGCGACAGATCAACCACGACATTGACTTTGAATTTGCCATGCGATACGGTAACCCGAGCATTCGCAGCGGTCTTGAGGCCCTGAAGGAGCGAGGCGTGACGGACCTCCTGTTGCTCCCGATGTTCCCTCACTACGCCCAAGCGACGACAGAGTCCTCACTGAAACACGCTCATCACCAACTGAAAGCGATGAGCTGGCAGCCGAACCTGCTGGAGATGGGTCATTTTGAAACCGCTGAGGAGTTCATCGGGCCCCTCGCCGAATCCATTCGTCCGCACCTCTCGGAAGACACCCACTTGTTGTTCTCCTACCACGGCCTCCCCGTGTCCCACGTCAAGCGAATTGACACCTCAAAGAAGCACTGCCAGACCGTGGAGGCCTGCTGCACCGTGAAGTGCGAGGCCAACAGCCTGTGCTACGGTCGACACTGCAACGAGACCACGATGGCCGTGGTTGAACGCTTGGGGCTCACACCGGACCAATGGTCTCTTAGTTACCAAAGTCGGCTCGGGCCCGTCAAGTGGCTCGAACCATCAACCACGCAGATGGTCGAAGCCCTGGTCAAGAAAGGGGTGAAGAAACTCGCCATCGTTGCCCCTGCGTTCCTCGCAGACGGTCTGGAAACGCTCGAAGAATTGGACATCGGCATTCGTGAGGAATTCATTGAACACGGTGGTGAGGACCTGAAAGTCATCAACTGCCTCAACGACGACGAACAGTGGATTCGTGGCCTCGAGCAACTCATCACCAACGAATTTGAACACGCCGTCGCCTAGAAGTGCTCTGCGATTCGTTCAGCCTCGGCGACCACGTGCGTCACGGACACGCCGCTGAAACACCAACCTGCTCGGGTGAAGTCCACTAATTCTGCGGACAACGACGCCATATAACCGGGCGGATAAGATGGAATGGAACGCACCCCAATGTGTTCAAAGATGACCGGTTCAGCGCTGCCGAGGTGCTTCGTGAGGGCCGCTTTGACCGTTTCATGTGAACCCGTTTGGAGCGTGGGCGACATGATTCGGAACAAACGATGGCCGGCAGGTGCCCGTGGTGTCCCATGAACATCGCTCTCGTGGAGAATACCGCTGATCGGCGATGAGGGGTCGGGAATCAAGGTGCCATAACCAACGGGTACACTGGCGACATCGTCGTTGCCGTAGCCTGCGACGTAGACGTTGAGGGTCGTGAACGCATCGGGCCGTCGGTTCAGCGGTGCACACCAAATCACGGACGCCAAGGGAATACCTCGCTGGTCGGCTACAGCCGTTGGGGTGGTAGCGCCGGCGTTGAGTGTCAATTCGACGTTGTCAAGCAGGTTGAGTTCGTGTTCCAAAGCATCGATCAACGTCTGCATTCCACCCCTAAAGGAAGCGGTGGCCCCTTTGTTGGGTTGAAAAAGCGGGTAGGTAGCACCCATTTTCGACTTGATGTGCTTCCATTTGATGGGTGGATCAGCGCCGAACCGGGTCATGGAAGGCATCAGGAAATCTGCATCAACGTTGGCGGCCCGGTCGTTGACAATGCCCAGGGTCATGGCATCGTTCACCTGTGCCAACGGCACGGCCTCAGCCACCGAACGACCGCCCCGACGAGCCGTTCTCAACCCGCGGAGCAGTTTCAGTGGCCCCCGCTTGAGCACCTTCCAGATGGACAGTTTCTGCGACCGGCCTTGAGAGTAAATCCACCGCGCATCCGCTTCGGGATTTGAGGGTGCGAAACGGTCGCCAAGTCCGAGGTCGTCGACCAGACGCCAAAACGCAGGGTGAGCGCGAGTCGCGTTCACAGCCACGTCGCACACCCAATCATCTTGGGTCCATGTTTCAATGACGCCCCCGAGTCGACCGCCCTTTTCGATGAGTTCAACGTGGACGTCCGGGCGTTTCGAGGCGATTCGGTAGGCCACCGTTAACCCGGAAAGACCGCCGCCCACCACACAAACGGTGGACGAGCGTGGGAGGTCGGTTGCCAGACGAAGAGGACGACGCAGTTCATCGCCGTAGCGAACCCATTCCTCCACCGAAGCCACGCCATCACCCGTTGAGCCAATCCACCGGTTGACGAAGGACCTCGAGCAGTGCGGCCTCGTCCGACCCGTCCTCCACCTCGTGACAATATTCCCACCGTGCCGTCAGTGGGAGCGACATCAGAATGCTCTCGATTCGACCGTTGGTCGTCAGACCGAACTTCGTCCCTCGGTCGTACACGAGGTTGAATTCGACGTAGCGGCCACGTCGAACTTGCTGCCATGCCTTCTGCTCTGGTGTGAACGGCATGGTCATTCGCCGCTCTACGATGGGGAGGTAAGCGTCGAGAAAGTGGGATGCACAATCCTGAACGAACGCGAAACATGCTGTCTTGCTCTGCGCCCGCAAATCATCAAAAAAGACACCACCAACACCCCGGCGCTCACCTCTGTGCTTGATATGAAAATAGTCGTCGCACCATGCTTTGTAGGCCTCATAATCAGCGACTTCATGGCGGTCGCAAACCGATTTGTGGACCTGGTGGAAGTGGATAGCATCGTCCTCAAAGAGGTAGGACGGTGTCAAATCAGCACCGCCGCCAAACCACCAACTTCCTTCGACCAACCCCTCGCCTCGCTCAAAATATCGGTAGTTGGCATGGACCGTGGGCGCCATCGGATTGTGAGGGTGGAGCACGAGGCTGATTCCTGTGGCAAAGAAGTCCAAATCCTCCCCATCCAGATCGTGTCCTCCACCCATCTTGGCGGCCGCTTCAGGGCTCAATGTTCCATGAACGACGCTGACGTTCACACCTGCTTTTTCGAACACCTTGCCCTCGGAAAAAACACGGCTTCGCCCGCCGCCGCCCTCTTCACGCGTCCACTCGTCTTCACGGTACGTTGAATCGTCAATTGAGGCGATGGCATCACAGATGGTGTCTTGGAGCTGATGCACCATGTCGACCATGGTTTGCCTCATGCAGATTCACCCGTGATCAGTCGCAACACAGCCTCAACGCAGTCAATTTGTGCACCCGGAGCAAAGCCGTGGCCGAGGTTGAACACATGGCCCGGTGCGTCGCCCGCTTCATCGAGGACGCGTTGTGCCGCGGTACGAGCCGCCTCTGGCGAGCCGTGCATTCGGGAGGGGTCGAGGTTTCCTTGGAAGGCAAAGCGGTCACCAAACGAGGTGCGGTTGGCACGCAGGTCGTCCCTCCAATCAAGGGACAGGGCATCAATGTCGAGCGAACGAATGGATTCGTGAAGGTGGCCGCTGCCCTTGGCGTAATGAATGAGCGGAACCTTGCGCTCCGCTCGTTCGCGAAACACCTCGATGGCTCGTTGGGTGGCTGGGAGCGCGATTCGCTCATAATCCTCAACGGACAGCAAACCTGCCCATGTATCGAACAACTGAACTGCGTCGGCACCGCCGTGGTTGACCTGGTCGGCAAGCAAGTCGCCCACGGCTTCGGCCATGTGAAGGAGCACCCGCTGTGCCTCGTCAGGCTTGGAGAACACGGTTGCACGCGTGTTGTGGAATTCCTTGTCGCCCGTACCACCTGCCATGAGGTACAGCGAGGTGGTCCAGGGGCATCCGGCAAAACCCAACCTTGCAATTTCGTCGTTGTCCTCACCGATGGCCTTGAGCGCGTCAGCTGCCCAAGGGGCGTGTTCACGAGCCGAGAAGGCCGTCCAATCCTCGACATCGTCGAACGAAAACGGTTCAATGCGGATACCTCCGCCGTATTCGACATCATAGCCCAAGGCAGGAAGCGGTGTGAGAATGTCGCTGAACACGATGGCGGCGTCAATGGAACCGTAGCGGTGAATGGGTTGCATGGTGATGGTTGTGCACAGGTCAAGGTCCTGACAGCGTTCCCAAAACGAGTGCTTCGCAGCGAGTTTTCGGTATTCAGGAAGATGGCGTCCTGCCTGGCGCATGAACCAGACCGGCGTACGGTCCACGGGCTGACGGTTCAAGGCAGCAACAATGCGCTCTTTCCCGTTCATGTGCTCAACTCCATGTGCGAGAGGGCATCGTCCATCGCCGCAACCAGGCCGCGGATGTGACCCTCATCGTGCGCCGTGGAGATGAAGCCGATCTCGTACGCTGAAGGCGCCAGCATGTACCCTCTGTCGAGCAAGGCACGATGCACATCAGCGTACAGGCCTGCAGCGTCCTTGGCGATTTGGTCGGCACGAACGGCGGGTTGGCCGTTGCCGGGCGACATCCAGAACAGGCTTTCACGACGAACGAGGCGCATCGGGTTGCCGTGCTTTTCCAGTACGACGTTCATCTCCTCCTCGAGCAGGGCCCCGAGGGATTCCATGTAATCATAGGCGGCCTCGTCAAGCAGGTCGAGCGTCGTGGCCCCAGCAGCCATAGCCAGCGGGTTGCCGGATAGGGTGCCCGCCTGATAGACTGGCCCCAAAGGCGAGAGTTGTTCCATGATTTCGTGCCGAGCCCCGTACGCACCAACGGGCAAACCGCCACCGATGACTTTCCCTAGTGCCGTGAGGTCGGGGGTTACACCGCACAAATCGCCGTAGCTGCCTTCTTTGAAACGGAAGCCGCTGATGACCTCGTCAAAGACGAGTAAAGCACCGTGCTCATCGCACAGACGACGAAGGCCTCGGAGGAATTCGGGCCGTTGAATCAACAAGCCATTGTTGGCTGGTAGCGGTTCAATGACCACGGCAGCGATGTCCTCCCCGTGCTCGCTGAACAAGAACTCCACCGCCTCGAGATCGTCAAGCGAGCAGATCAAGGTGGTCGCCACGGTGTCTTGAGGGATGCCAGGGCTGCTGGCGATGCCGAAGGTCGCCAACCCGCTTCCTGAAGACACCATCAGCGCATCAACATGCCCGTGGTAGCAGCCTTCAAACTTCACCAGCATGTCGCGGCCTGTGTATCCTCGAGCCAACCTCACGGCGCTCATCACAGCCTCCGTGCCTGAGGAAACGAAGCGAACTTTGTCCATGTGGGAAAACCGCTTCTTGACCCGCTTGGCCAGTTCAATCTCGCCGAGGTGCGGTGCACCGAATGACGTCCCGTTGAGCATTTTTTCGTGCACTGCCCCGATGATGGCTGGATGGGAATGGCCGTGGATGAGCGGACCCCAGGACTGAACAAAATCAACCAACACGTTTCCGTCTACGTCCGTGACATGGGCTCCTGAGGCTTTTTCGAAGTAAATGGGATTACCATGCACCGATTTGAATGCTCGAACCGGGGAGTTGACACCACCAACCAAGTGCGAAAGCGCCTCGTGATGAAGGGCATCGGATTTGCTGCGGTTCATGCGTTCACCTCACTTGACCCAACGCTTCCTTGCTGCCTCACGAGCGTGGTAGGACACCACGACGTCAGCACCCGCTCTTTTGAACGCTGTCAAGACCTCAACGACCATCCGTTCTCGGCTGGTTTCGTCGATGGTAGCGTTCATGACCATGGCATATTCGCCACTCACGTTGTACACCGCAACGGGGCGAACAACACTGTCGGCAACCTTACGAAGCACGTCGAGGTAAGGGAGGCCGGGTTTGACCATGAGGATGTCAGCCCCTTCGGTCTCGTCCAAATTGGCTTCCAAGACGGCCTCCTCGTACCCCGAGCGGATGTCCATTTGATGCGTGGCACGATCGCCGAACTCCGGACTGGATTGAGCTGCATGTCGGAACGGACCGTAAAACGATGAGGCGTACTTGACCGAGTAGGAAAGAATGCCAGTATTGGTCAAGCCTGCTGCTTCCAAGGCCGTGCGAATAGCCGACACGCGTCCGTCCATCATGTCGGAGGCGCAGACGTAGTCAGCACCTGCTTCGGCGTGAGACCGAGCGATGTTGACCAGCACGTCCACCGAAGCATCGTTGACGATGTCGCCTTCATGCACCAACCCGCAGTGGCCGTGGTCCGTGGCTGTGCAAAGGCACACGTCGGTCATGACGACAAGGTCGTCGCCATGCACCGCTTTGAGTTCCAAAACAGCGCGGTGCAAGTGCGAGGAAGGGTCGTGGGCATGGCTGGCATGAGCGTCTTTGTGTTCGCTCGCCACCACGCCGAACAGCATCACGGCCCGCAGCCCGTGTGCGAGGTCTTCTTCCACGGTGTTCAGAAGCACATCAACCGACTGCTGGTGAATACCGGGCATGCCCTCGATGGGTTGGTCGACGTTCTCACCGGCTACAACAAAGTGGGGTTGAACCAAAGAAGAGAGCATCGAATCACCAAAGAGCAACTCGCGACGGGCCGCCGTCCAGCGATTGATCCGGGGTCTGATGTTCATTTCAATCCGTCCTGTGCTCTTGCCACCATTCGACCAGTGAATCCGACGTCGGCCCGCTCAACACCGAAACACGCGCTTCGCTGAAGTGGTCCAAAGAGAGGATGGTTGAGCGTGCATTTTCTCCCATACAAAGAACTTCGTGAGGCACCTTTAGGCCGTTTTCTGCCCACGAGCGAGCCGAAGAAGCAGAGGACAAGACGAGCACGTCAAGCGGATTGATGTCAACGGGGGCCATGGCCTTCGGTTTGTTCTCGTAGCCAACCCACGATGTCACGCCAAAACCGGCTTCACGGAGGGTCTGTTCAAGTTCAGGGGCAGCGAGGTCTGACCGGGGCAAGAAAAAGGTCGTGCTTGAGTTGAAGTGCTCCACAATGTAGGTGCCGAGTTCGCTGGCGTTTCGAGCACGGGCGCACACGGCGACCGTCACGCCGAGACGGAAGCAGGCGCGAGCCGTCCCCTCACCGATGGCGAGCCAAGGGATTCGCCCGATGTCCGGATGCGCTTCAGCAGCAGCCACGGCACACTTGGCGGCGAAAGGCGATGTGAGCACCAGGTACGGCCAATCCCGTTTGCTCGGGAAGGCCTGAAGGAACGCCGAAGGCCAGCGGTCAAGAAGCGGGACGAGATCGACCACGGGGACATTCTCCATGGGAACATCGTGGCTGGCAAGGACACGCGAAATTCGGTCGGAGTTGAGCGTCGAAACATAACGAGGGCCCTTACTTTGCATGCCGATGACGTCCAGTGGTTGAACCGGGAGTTCAATCGCCAAATTGTCCATCGGACCTGCAAAGCGGAACACGTCGTAGACGGAGCCCTGACAAAAGATCGCCCGCCAGTTTTCCGGGGCCACTTGGAGGTGAACCTGCTCGCCTTCCACACCGATGCCGGCCGGGAAGAGGCATCCGCCTCCGACCTCTTTGAGCAGTCGTCGTTCGGCCGAGACATCGCGCTCGGTTGGTTCGTGATTCAAGATGGCTCGAATCGATTCGAGTTCCTCGAATCTTGCCTTCGTGCAGTGGACTGCAATGGCCCCTTGACCGGGGGCTGTTGGCCAGTCAGACGGGTCGATACGAAAAGCAGAGAGGCCCCCCTTGACGGCGTCCAACGCACCGATGCTGTTCAACCGGGCAAGCCCGACTTCTGCAAGAACCACGGCATCAACGCGACCCTCCACCAACCGAGAAAGTCGCGTTTCAACGTGGCCCCTGACCGCCAGTGGAATGATGTCGGGACGTTGACTGAGCAGGAAGGATTGGCGCCGACCGGAGACCGTACCAAAGGTTGCGCCGGTTGGAAAGTGTTCGAGAATTTGAGCCAGAGGTGTTGACGAACGGTCGCTGAGGACATCATCAAGCGAGGGTTCACTTCCCGTGTTCCTGATAATGATGAGGTCGGAGGTGCAACCTCGCTCAAGGTAAGCGAGATGGTCAATGCGTTCGTCAACATCCACCGGGACGTCTTTGCTTGAATGCACAGCGATGTCGACCTCGCCGGCGAGCAGGCGGTCGTCGATGGCGTGGACAAATTGCCCCACCGAGGCGGAAAGTTGGCCTCCCAAACTCCGGTCGCCAGTTGAAGACAGGGGCACCAACTCTGCTTCAACGCCGTGACGTTCCAGTGCCTCGAGCACCGTGGTGGCTTGCCACATGGCGAGGTTGGAGGCGCGTGTTCCGATGCGTACGGTCATGAAGCCCCTCCGAAAACCGAGTTCGGCTTGCTCATGGCCAGAACGGATTGTTTGACCTCATGGTCCACATGGGCAAGGATGGCTGAACTCAGCGTTCGCTCCGTGTTCACCACGAAGTTGGACAGCGTCGAAAGGTGGAACGGAGAAGATTGATGACAAATCCACGTGGCGATTTCTCGAGAAAAAGCACCGAGTTGAGGAACGTCTTCAGCGGTGGCGTGGTCGGATGTTTCCCACGTTTTGGCAAGCCCTTCCATGGTTTGGTAGATGTGGGCACGGAATCGTCCTTGTGCTTTGTTCTCCAAGGCTTCGCTGTAGCGCTCTTGAATCGTGTCGATCATCGATTCACTTTTCGCAAGGGTGGAGCCGTAATCCCACTCTTTGCCGAGGTTTCGAGAGACTTTGATCCAGTGGTCCATGCCCAAGAGCGTTTGATGCTCACCCACACCCGACTCGTCGAGCGAGGGCGGCCACGAGAAATCCATGATGGTGGCGGGACCGCCCACCGGAAGCGGGTGGTTTTGGTGGTAGGTGGCGGTGGCGTTTCGAATGGTGGAAATCACGAGGTCGGGTTGTTGGTCGCCTTCGTCCCACGTATCGTACGATATCATCGTGCAGCGCTCGGCCAAATGGGGGGCACGCTCGGCCGAAACGGCCGGGTTTCTGGACACCACCGTGATGTCGGTCTGGTTGGCGTCGAGCAACGCTTCAACGGCTTTCATGCCCATGTCGCCAAAGCCCAAAACCGCCGCCTTCATCGGACCGTGTTCGCTCAACAACGCATCCAAAGCGGTGGTGGCCAAGGACAGCATGGATTCGGTGGTGCTGGTGAACCCGAGTTGCTTGCGAATGGAGCGGTTGGCGGCCACCACGTGTTCGAAGAACCCGGAGTTGTAGTGGCTGATGAGGCCGCGCTCTTTGTGGAAGTTGATCGACTTACGGAATTGTGACATGACCTGCAATTCCCCCATCATGAACGAATCAAGACCGCTGCAAATCTTCACGAGTTGGCGCCAGGCTGCGGTCCCCTCGTAGGCCTCGAACGGCAGGGGTTGCAGTTGGTTGACGTCGGCGATGGTTGACGTGAGGGTGCTGGGTTCAACGCCGAAGCCGACGTAGAGCACGCGGTTGCACGTTGAAAATTCGAAAATTTCTCCGCCGGCCGACTCGCTGATGCGATGAATGTACGCCGCTCGTTCGTCGTCCGAGATGCCTTCGGTGGTGATTTCCTTGGCCGCTTCAATGGTGTCGGAGTTGAACTTGAGAGCGGCGAGGGAAATGCGTCCGGCGTCGTCGCCGTTTTCACGCTCGACGCGCTTGGCGACCGCCTCGGCCAGCCACGCTAAATCGATCAGTGCGTCGCTCACTGAAACCCCCCGGTGCAACCCAAGGTGGAGGTGCTTAGGAACCTTTGTAGACAGGGGTTTCTCGGCCGTGTTACGTTCCAAATATGAGATGTACCAAACAGGCCCAATTCGCGGTGAACAAAGGTCGCTTGGACCGGATGAGAACCACCCTCGGTCGGGCGAGCGTTTGATAGGTTCGTGAGGTCGCCCCGAACCCGTCCGAGCCACCCCCAACCGGCGCCCGCCGACCGAGGACCGTGGCTCCAGGAGTGAGCCGCATGGCAGGTATGGACCCGCAACTGAAAGCCAAACTGCAGAAGCAACGCTACCACATTGTGGGTGAGCACGGCGGTGTCAAAACGTGCCACTGGACCAAAGAATCGCTCTTGCGCGACCGCCAGTGCTACAAAGGCAAGTTCTACGGCGTCGCCAGCCACAACTGCATGCAAATGTCGCCCGTGGTCGACCAGTGCAACTTGGCGTGCAC
>MDTA01089041.1_pt1 | contig 10236 bp, 4 predicted proteins | sample 811151 | NCBI WGS metagenome assembly MDTA01 (sample SAMN05326648, study PRJNA326480) | marine metagenome | isolation source: seawater | place: Indian Ocean: South | collected 2010 | reverse complement strand
TAAACATTTAGTAATAGCAGCTGTCAAAGTAGTTTTTCCATGGTCAACGTGACCAATCGTTCCAACGTTAACATGAGGTTTATTTCTTTCAAATTTTTCTTTAGACATATTTAAATACTCTCCTTAAGTATATTTAATTTTTGTTTTAAACAACCGGCTTGCCAATGAATTTTTCAAGCAATTTTTCTGAAATCATTTTTGGCACTGTATCATAATGTAAAAATTGCATTGTGAAAATTGCCCTTCCTTGAGTTATAGATCTAAGCTCTGTCGCATAGCCAAACATTTGAGCTAATGGAACAGTTGCTCTGATGACTTGCATTTTGTTACGAATGGTTGTACCTCCAACTTTACCTCTCCTTGAGGTGAGATCTCCCATTACAGATCCAAAATAATCCTCAGGAACTGTAACCTCCAAGTCCATTATTGGCTCCAATAGTATTGGTGAAGCTTTCTTCGCGGCATCCTTAAATGCCATTGATCCTGCTATTTTAAATGCCATCTCATTTGAATCAACGTCATGGAATGATCCGTCAAACAATCTTACTTTCACATCTTCAATTGGGTAGCCTGCAAGAATGCCATTATTCATAGCCTCTTGAATCCCTTTATTAACTGGCTCAATATACTCCTTTGGAATGGCGCCTCCAACAATTTCATTGGTAAATTCATAGCCTTTTCCTAGCTCATTAGGCTCAAGATCAATAACTACGTGCCCATATTGACCTCTTCCGCCTGACTGCTTGGCATACTTGATCTCTTGAGTTACTTTTTTAGTGATACCTTCTTTATATGAAACTTGAGGCATTCCAACATTTATATTAACTTGAAACTCCCTTAAAAGCCTGTCTCTAATTATTTCCAAATGAAGCTCCCCCATTCCAGAGATAATTGTCTGCCCAGAATCTTTATCTGTGTGAATTTTAAAAGTTGGATCTTCTTCCGCAAGCTTAACAAGGCTTTCTGATAGCTTTTCTTGATCTGATTTTTTCTTTGGCTCAATAGCAATTGAAATGACCGGCTCAGGAAACACCATTGATTCAAGCAGTATTGGATCTTTCCCATCGCAAAGTGTGTTGCCGGTTTTGGTGGTTTTAAGCCCAATCATTGCAGCAATTTCACCGGTAGTTACGGTCGTTCTGTCTTCTCTTTTATTTGAATGCATAAGCATCAACCTGCCAACTCTTTCATTTTTTCCTGAGTTTGGATTGTAAATTGTATCACCCTGAGATACAGAGCCTGAATAAACTCTAAAAAATGTCAATCTCCCAACATAAGGATCAGTCATAATTTTAAAGGCCAGTGCTGAAAAGGGCTCAGAGTCTTCCGGCTTGCGACTGATAGGCTCTGAAGAGTCTACATCCTCACCAGTAACAGCTCCAACATCAATAGGGCTGGGGAGGTAGTCAATCACTGAATCTAAAAGATTTTGAACTCCCTTGTTCTTAAATGCTGATCCGCAAAGAGCTGGAATAAATTTTCCATCAATTGTTGCTTTCCTAATAGCTGCTTTTATTTCATTTTCTTCTAATTCATCTCCATTTAAATATTTTTCGAATAAATCTTCATCGTATGAAGCAACCTCCTCAAGAAGCTCGTTTCTCCATTTATCTGCTATCTCCTTTAATTCTTCCGGTATTGGCGTAGTTTTAAACTTAGCTCCATCGTCATTATTGTAAATTACTGCTTCCATCTTAACTAGGTCAATAAGGCCGGAAAAAGTATCTCCGGCTCCAATCGGGAGGGCTAAAGGTACAGGATTTGAACCTAAACGATCCTTAATCATATCAAGGACATTATAAAAGTCAGCGCCTGTTCTATCCATTTTATTAATAAAAGCAATTCTTGGTACTTTATAAGTATTTGCCTGATGCCAAACTGTTTCAGATTGAGGCTCAACCCCTCCAACTGCACAGAAAAGGGCAATAGACCCATCTAAAACTCTCAAAGCTCTTTCAACTTCTATTGTAAAGTCTACGTGCCCAGGAGTATCTATTATATTTATCCTGTTATCACGCCAAAAGCAAGTTGTTGCAGCTGAAGTTATTGTTATACCTCTTTCTTTTTCTTGCTCCATCCAATCCATTGTAGCTGCGCCATCATGAACCTCACCTAGCCTGTGCAGCCTACCAGTATAATAAAGGATTCTTTCAGTAGTAGTGGTTTTGCCTGCATCTATGTGAGCCATTATACCGATATTCCTAACGTGTTTTAAGGGAATTTTTTTCATCTATAACCTCCCAAAATGCGCAAAAGCTTTATTAGCTTCTGCCATCCTATGAGTTTCTTCTTTTTTCTTTACAGAAGAGCCCTCATTCTTTGAAGCCGCAATTAGCTCATCTGCCAATCTATCTGCCATCGTATTGCCCTTTCTTGACTTTGAGAATGAAATAATCCATCTCATGGCTAAGGCTGATTTTCTATTTGGCGCAATTTCCATAGGCACTTGGTAGGTTGCACCGCCAATTCTCTTTGATTTGACCTCTAAAGAAGGAGAAACATTTTGAAGTGCTTTCTTAAACACATCCAATCCATTTGCATTTTTCGTCTTATCTTCAACTATCTTGATCGATTTATAAAAAATTCTCTCCGCTATGCTCTTTTTTCCATCAAGCATAAGGTTGTTAATAAATTTTGTTACCACTATATCTCCAAATAATGGATCAGGCAAAACTTTTCTTTTTTCAGGTCTTCTTCTTCTCATAATATCTACTTAGGCTTTTTAGCTCCATATCTTGATCTACTAGTTTTTCTACCTTCAACTCCAGAGGGGTCTAAGACACCTCTGATCACATGATACCTTACGCCTGGCAAATCCTTAACTCTTCCACCTTCAATTAAAACAATAGAGTGCTCTTGCAAGTTGTGGCCCTCTCCTGGTATATATGCAGTTACTTCAAAATTATTTGAAAGTCGAACTCTAGCAACTTTTCTCAAAGCTGAGTTTGGTTTTTTTGGGGTTGTAGTATAAACCCTAGTGCAAACACCTCTTTTTTGAGGATTCTTCATCAAAGCTGGAACGTTCGTCTTCTTCTTCTGAGCCTTCCTGCCCTTTCTGACTAACTGATTAATTGTTGGCATTACGTCTCCGTTAATAATAATTTTAGAGCAAAGCCTATAATTTTAAGCATTTTTTATTTATAGATGCAAATAAATATTTTTTTAATTCGATCATTTTTTCATTAAAATCTTATTTTATAATACTATTAAGAAGATATGTCTGAAGTGGTAAATTCCTCTGAACTTGAATCTTGATCTATTGCTTGATCTTCAATCCCGCTATCAGCCATCTCAATTGAAATATCTTTATTCGAGTTCAAGCCCGTCCCAGCGGGAATCAATCTGCCAATAATAACATTTTCTTTCAATCCTTCAAGGTGATCCGTTTTACCTTCAATCGCCGCATCTGTCAGCACTCTAGTCGTTTCCTGGAATGAGGCCGCAGAAATAAAACTTTCAGTATTAAGAGATGCTCTCGTTATACCTAGTAGTAAAGGCTTAAAAGTAGCCGGCTTAGCTTTCGTAAATTTAGCGGGCTTTTTGCCTGCATCCTTAAATTCAAGATTCAGTTCTTTAACATTTGATGACAATACAACATCACCTACTGCATAATCAGTATCACCAGCATCTGAGATTACAACCTGCTGCTTAGTTTGAATATTAGCTCTATTAATTTTATATTTTGAAATTCTATCATCTTTCAAGAAGTTTGTATCGCCAGGATCTTCAATAGACACCTTCTGCATCATTTGTTTTACAATTACCTCAATATGCTTATCGTTGATTGACACACCTTGTAATTTATATACCTCTTGAATTTGATCCACTAAATACTCCTGAACCTTAGATGATCCTTTGATTCTTAAAATGTCTTTAGGGGAAACCGCACCTTCACATAACCTGTCTCCAGCAAAAACAAGATCACCCTCATGAACTAAAATATGCTTACCATATGGAATCTTATAAACCTGTTCTGAGTTTTTAGAAATTACATGAATATCTCTCACCCCTCTTTTCACTTTACCGTACTTCACATGACCATCTATCTCCGTAACAACTGCCGGATTAGATGGGTTTCTTGCTTCAAACAATTCAGCAATTCTTGGTAAGCCACCAGTAATATCTCTTGTTTTACCTACATCTTTTGGAATTTTAACTATAACCTGACCAGCCTTAACTTCTTCATTATTCTTCACTACAACAGTGGCTTTAACTGGAAGGATACTTGCACCACTAAATTCATCTTTATCAGATGTTTTAATTTCGATATGAGGACTTAAGTCTCTATTTTTAGCTTCAGTGATAACAATCATTTTTTTACCACCTTCAGCAACCTCCTCAACATAAGTTTCACCTTCTATAAAATCTCTAAAAACAACTTTGCCTGTTGCTCTAGCTAAAATAACATCTGTATAAGGGTCCCAACTAAACAAAACATCACCTGCTTTAATTTTCTTACCATCCTTAACTTCAACAAATGCACCATATGGAACATCCCAACTGTTAATTAAATTTCCTTTAACATCAAGCAAATCAATTCTTCCATTTCTTACAGATGCAACGTTTACAAATTTATTATTCCCAGATTTCACTTTAACAACTTGAAGATTTTTTGAAAATTTAATACTACCATCTGATTTTGCTGCTTTAAAGCTTTGCTCTAAAATTCTTGATGCGGTTCCACCAATATGAAATGTTCTTAAAGTTAACTGTGTACCAGGCTCTCCAATTGATTGAGCTGCAACTACGCCAACAGCATCACCTGCAATTGAAGGTCTCCATGTAGCAAGATTAAGCCCATAGCACATTGCACAAACCCCTCTTTCTGCCTCACATGACAAAACTGATCTAACTAAAACCTGGTTTATATTGCTATTCTTAATCTGACTAGAAATATCTTCATCAATAATTGTATTAGCTTTTGCATACTTTTCCCCTGTAATTGGGTCAATCACATCTTCTAGCGTAAATCTACCAAAAATCCTTTCGTGAAGAGGCTCAATAACCTCCTCTCCCTCTTTCAAGTCTATCATCATCTTACCTCTAGAAGTTTTACAGTCATCAACTGTAATTGTAACATCTTGAGCAACATCAACCAATCTTCTTGTTAAATATCCTGCATCTGCTGTTTTAAGCGCCGTATCAGCAAGGCCCTTTCTTGCGCCATGAGTTGAAATAAAATACTCAAAAACTGACAAGCCTTCTTTGAAGTTGGATTTTATTGGATTTTCAATAATTTCCCCTGATGCGCCAGTCATACTTTTTTTAGGCTTAGCCATAAGGCCTCTCATTCCAGCAAGCTGCTTAATCTGATCTTGACTTCCCCTTGCACCTGAATCAGCCATCATAAAAAGAGCATTAAACCCTTGATTGTCACTCTCGAGCTCATTAAACATTGAATGAGCAACCTCATTTGTTGCATGAGTCCAAACATCAATAACTTTATTATACCTTTCACCTTCAGTAATTATATGTTTATCAAATTTGTCTTGAATTTGTTTTACTTCTTTATCAGCCTTTCCAATTATATCTAATTTGTTTGAGGGTATATGTATATCACTAATTGCAATAGAAAGACCACTAAAGAAGGCTTGATCAAATCCGAGAGTTTTGAGCTTATCCAGGAATTTTACTGTTTGGTAGTTTCCGCAATCTTTATAACATGTACCTATTATACCTAACACATCTTTTTTTCCCAGTGTTTGATTATAGTAAGGCATTCCTTCAGGAAGTATTGAGTTAAACAGAATTCTTCCAACTGTTGTTTTTTCAATCCATTCTCCATCATTGAAATAGTCAACAATAGTATGCAATGAAAGCTCTTTGTTTTCATAGCCCAGGTAAGCTTCTTCAAAAGAAAAAATTCTTTTGCCCTCACCAACTTCTCCAGATCTATCTCTAGTTAAATAATATATACCTAGAATCATATCTTGAGATGGTATAGCTATCGGTTTGCCTGTTGCAGGATGCAATATGTTATGACTAGATAGCATTAAAATCCATGATTCCAACTTAGCTTCTGGGGAAAGAGGGAGATGAACTGCCATCTGATCTCCATCAAAGTCTGCATTAAAAGCACTACAAACTAATGGATGAAGCCTGATAGCTTTCCCTTCAATAAGCACTGGCTGAAAAGCTTGTATTCCCAGCCTGTGAAGAGTAGGGGCTCTATTTAAAAGCACAGGGTGGTTTTTAACAGTCTCTTCTAAAACATAGTATACTTCAGATGCTTTTCTTTCTACAAGCAATTTAGCGCTTCTGGGTGTTCTTGAAATGCCTCTAATTATCAGTTGATTTAATATCAGAGGTTTAAACAATTCAAGAGCCATATCTTTAGGAATTCCACATTCATGTAATTGTATTTCTGGCCCAACAACAATTACCGATCTGCCTGAATAATCAACTCTCTTGCCTAAAAGATTCTGTCTAAATCTTCCTGTCTTGCCTTTCAGGGCATCACTTAAAGACTTCAAAGGCCTTCTAGTTCCTGACCTCACAGCTGATTTTATCCTGCCATTATCAAGCAAAGCATCAACAGCTTCTTGCAGCATTCTTTTTTCATTTCGAAGAATTACATCTGGAGCCTTAATCTCCATTAATTGTTTTAATCTATTATTACGAATAATAACCCTTCTGTAAAGATCATTTAAATCTGAAGCTGCAAACCTGCCTCCATCTAGGGGGACTAATGGCCTTAATTCAGGTGGAATAACAGGAAGAATGCTTAGAATCATCCATTCAGGCTTATTATATAGCTCTTTCTCAACTCTAATATCAAACTTTTTTAAAACTTTAAGGCGCTTCAAAGCCTCTTCTTTTTTTGCTATTGAGCTACCTTTCGCTTTCATGAAAGCACTAAGCCTATCTATCTCAGAAGTAATATCAATCATTTTAAGAAGTTGAGATACTGCCTCACCCCCCATTTCTGCATAAAAATAATTATCTTCATCTTGCTTTTCAGTTGAAACAACATCGAAACCGTATTTAGTTTCCAATTCAACGAACTGATCTTCATCGACAAGATCGCCCTTTTTCAAACCAGATTCACCTGGATTTATGACAACAAATTTTTCATAATAAACTATCTGCTCAAGTTGTTTAGTGGTATATCCTAAAATATAACTAATTTTACTTGGAATAGATCTTAAATACCAAATATGCACAACTGGGACGGCAAGCGTGATATGGCCAGGCCTTTCTCTTCTAACTGATTTGCGCGTTACCTCTACTCCACACCTATCGCAAACTATGCCTTTATATCTAATGCCTTTATACTTTCCGCAATGACACTCCCAATCCTTAATTGGCCCAAAAATTTTCTCACAAAATAAACCATCTTTTTCAGGCTTGTAGGATCTGTAGTTAATTGTTTCTGGCTTAATAACCTCACCGAAAGACCGCTCAAGGATCATTTCCGGAGATAATAATCCTATAGAAATTGATTTAAATGAATCTGTTTTCATTCTCAATGCATTTTTATTTTTGTTAAACACTATAAGTCTCCCATTAAATTATTATTGAAGAACAATATTGAGCCCTAACCCTTCAAGCTCCTTAACTAATACATTAAACGACTCTGGGATATGAGGAGTTGGAACGCTTTCGCCTCTAACTAAAGAGTTGTACAATTTAGTTCTACCTTCAATGTCATCTGACTTTGTAGTTAAAATTTCCTGCAAAGTGTTTGATGCGCCATAAGCCTCTAAAGCCCAAACCTCCATTTCTCCAAATCTTTGCCCGCCTGATTGGGCTTTTCCTCCTAAAGGTTGCTGGGTAATAAGAGAATATGGACCAGTTGCACGTGCATGCATTTTATCATCAACCAAGTGAGATAACTTGAGCATATAAATGACCCCCACAGCAACTTTCTTGCTTATCTTTTCTCCAGTTCTTCCATCAAAGAGCGTTACTTTTCCTGAGGACGAAAGATTGGCTGACTCAAGCTCATTAATAACTTGATCATGAGTTGCGCCATCAAAAACAGGTGTTGAATACTTCTTGTTTAATTTGTATCCTGCCCATCCTAACATAGTCTCATACAATTGACCCAGATTCATTCTTGATGGAACCCCTAATGGATTTAAAATTATATCGACAGGTGTACCGTCTTCCATATAAGGCATATCTTCTTCAGGCACAATGATTGAAACTATCCCTTTGTTTCCATGTCTTCCTGCCATTTTATCGCCAATTGAAACTTTTCTCTTTTGAGCTAATGCAACTTTAGCTAGCTTCATAACCCCTTGTTGCAACTCATCTCCAACCCTTAACTTAAAAACACTTTTTTCTAATTTTTCTTCAAGCTGATTTAAATTCCTTCTGTAATTTTGCCATATCTTAAGTATTTTCATCCACACTACTGGAGATTGCACCCAAGGAGATTTAAGTGATAAATTCTCAAAATCTAACTCTTCAATTCTTTTTTTGGTTAATAATGTTTTTGCCTTAACTATCGTTTTACCTGTAGCTGAGTCTCTAATTCCACCAGAAAGCTGATCTTTCATCTGATTGAATAAAAATAAGTCTCTTTTTTCCATCAGACTCAATCTATCTAGCCTTGCCTCTTTTTGAAGATCTCTAATTTTCTTTTTTTCATCATCAGCCAGACTATAATTTCTTCTTTCAAAAAGCTGAGTATCCACAACTACACCGGACACCCCTGGATCACACCTTTTAGAAGCATCTTTTACATCACCAGCCTTCTCGCCAAAAATTGCCTTTAATAGCTTTTCTTCAGGCGTTGGATCTGTCTCGCCTTTTGGTGTGACCTTTCCAACAAGTATATCACCTTCATGAACTTCTGCGCCAATTCTTACAATGCCTCTCTTATCTAGATTTGAAGTTGCCTCCTCACTAACATTTGGAATTTCATTTGTAAGCTCTTCTTCTCCTCTTTTTGTATCTCTAATTTCAACCTCAAATTCCTTAATATGAACAGAAGTTAAAATGTCCTCCTTAACTAGCCTCTCATTAATCACAATAGCATCTTCAAAATTATAACCCCTCCAAGGCATAAATGCCACTTTTAGATTCTTACCAAGGGCGAGCTCTCCATCTTTTGTTGATTGGCCGTCTGCAAGCAAATCCCCCTTTTTCAACTTATCTCCAACCTCAACTACTGGATGTTGATTTATTCTAGTATTCTGATTTGTCCTTAAATTCTTTTTTAAAGTGTAAGTTATTATACTCTCTTCATCAACCAATCTTAACTCATCTGGAAGTGATTTTGTTTTAACCTGAATCTTGTTGGCATCCACATATTCAACAGTACAATCTTTTTCTGCTATTATTGTTGACCTAGAATCAATTGCAACCCTAGCCTCCATTCCCGTTCCAACAATTGGAAGTTCCGGCTTCATTAAGGGAACTGATTGGCGCATCATATTTGAACCCATCAAAGCTCTATTTGCATCATCATTCTCAAGGAATGGAATCAGTGCAGCTGAAACGCTTACGATTTGATTTGGAGAGACATCTTTATAATTAACCTCTGAACTGGAAATCATTGGAAAATTTTCGCCATTTCTTACCCTTACAATCTTATTGACCAGCTTACCTTTATTTACCTGCTCTGTGGCCTGAGCTATAAAAGTTCTATCTTCTTCATCAGGAGATAAAAACTCCACTCTCTCCTTCACACTATTTTTATCTATTTTTTGGTATGGCGCCTCTATAAAGCCCAAATTATTTACAACAGCATGAGTTGCCAAACTATTAATCAAGCCAATATTAGGTCCCTCAGGTGTTTCTATTGGGCAAAGCCTCCCATAATGAGTGTAATGTACGTCTCTAACTTCAAATCCGGCCCTTTCTCTAGATAGACCGCCTGGACCAAGTGAAGAAATTCTTCTTTTGTGTGTTATTTCAGCTAAAGGATTAGTTTGATCCATAAATTGTGAAAGCTGACTAGTTCCAAAAAAGGTGTTTAAAACATTTGTTACAATTCTTGAATTAACTAGATCTTGAGGAGTAAGAGTTTCAGTCTCCCTTTGATTCATTTTTTCCCTAATAGTTCTTTGCATTCTACTTAATGCAATACTAAACTGATTAGAAAGCTGCTCTCCTACCATTCTCACCCTTCTGTTTCCAAGGTGGTCAATGTCATCAGGAACATTCTCACCTTTTCTCATCTTAATCAAATAATCAAACACATGGATAAAATCTTCTCTAATAAGAACAGGCTCTTCAACAGGAGCCGAAAGTCCAAACTTTTTATTTATTCTATATCTACCAACT
>MDTA01136341.1_pt1 | contig 10237 bp, 4 predicted proteins | sample 811151 | NCBI WGS metagenome assembly MDTA01 (sample SAMN05326648, study PRJNA326480) | marine metagenome | isolation source: seawater | place: Indian Ocean: South | collected 2010 | reverse complement strand
CCCTGTGGCGCAAGCACCGACACCGCCGGTACCGCCATCCGCGAGGCTTCATGTGAAGGCCACGCCACCGCCAGATGAGCCGCCACCCTCGTTGCCTCCATCCGCGCCACAGTCGGCGTCTCCATCCGCACCGCCTTCCGGGCAGTCCTCCGCCTCATCCTCCGTCTCGCCTCCTCCACCACCTCCGCCGCAACTGCATCCGCGCGTGAAGAAAACGCCTCCGCCACCTGAACCTCCACCACCGTCCTTACCTCCATCCGCACCGAATTCAGGGCAATCCTTCTCTATGTCACTCCCCGAAGGAGAGGACGATCTCCTGGACGCCGACGAGCTCTTGGGAGGGGGCGACGACCTTCTGGCAAGAACGGATGACCTCTTGAGAGAAGCCGATGAGCTCTTAGAAGGATCGGACGAGCTCTTACAATCAGCGGACGGCCCTCCAACGCCAATCGGCTCGGAGTCAGAGTTTGAGGCGTCGTTTCCGCGGCCGCCTGGTTCGATGATGAAGCAAACGCCGGCTAGTGTGCAGCAAACGCCGGAAGCCCTAAAGGCGACAGTACAAGAGGCGGTGCAGTCGGCGACGCAGGAGCTCATGGAGGAGCTCCGCAGTTTACGGACAGCTATCGCAGAGAAGGAGAATGTCGTAGTGACGCCACAGCCGCCTTCGCCGCCCGTACCGCAGACGCAGGAGCCGCCGGCTGAGCCGCCAGCTGACGAGCCGACGCCTTCCGCATCGCAAGCCGGCATGATCACACCGTATGGGCAGCCACAGAACCGTGACACTTGCCTACTCCCAAGCCGCACGCCGCAAAGCACTGCGCCGGGAAGCATGCCTCCTGCTGACGAGGACAACGCGGTGGTGGAGGGCGGCGTCGAAGACGAGGTGGAGGACCCGATGGAAGGCGGCAGCACGCCACCCGCGGAGCCTACACCTCCTCAACCCGTGCCTGAGCCCCAGGCTACACCTCCCCAACCCGTTCCCGAACCCGAACCTTCCAACACGCCGCGTACCAACGCGCCACGCTCTACCGCAAAGGTTCGCTTCTCCTCTCGCTTCTCGCCGGCTTCGGAAGCCGTGCAGCAGTCTCGGCGTGGCCCTCAAACGCCCGACGCCGCGTTGCTGGACGCAAAGCCCACGCGGCGAACGCGCAAGCGGGCCACCCGTAAGGACGCCACTGCAGCTCAGGAACGCCTTTACAACCAGCCTACGCAAGCGCGGATTCATGAGCGCCTCGCACGGCCTATCGGGCCGCCATGGCTGCCGCCGGGCGCCACCTCCGTCGCCCGCCGCAACCTTCAGCGGCGCTCACTGCCTCCGAGGAGCAAGCGTCTACTGGTGAAGAAGGCGCGGCGCTCGGCGCGCAAGGTTGCGGCCGTCATCTCGGTCCCAACCCGTTTGCCTGTCGGCGCCCTCGCGCTCGGTGCAAGCGTCGTCGAGCTCTCGAGCGGCAGCCAGATCTTCTCCCAGTGCGCGCAGCTACTGCACCGGCAAATAGCGTTAGCTGGTGGCGGCGGTATTGGTCTGAGCGTGCTGCGTGTTCTCCAATGTCGCGGACACTTTAACGAACCGATCGTCACGCTGCTCGAACGTGCGTCGTCCGCGGCAAGCACGAAAGCATCGGCAGGTCCAAGACTCGCGTTTGTAAGCGGCGACTCACTCGACGCGCTGTCGCGATTCGTGCGCTCGGGCATGCGGCTCCTGCAGCAGACTTCAGACGACGCCAATGGGCTGATCTTCGGCGAGCGGCTGACGCTGGCCCCAACAGCCGATACAACCGCCGCCGAGTCGAAAGCGGAGATGGCCCCGTCACTGAGCATTTGGCGGGTCGTGCTCGCGGTCTGCTGGCCAAGCGGCGGGCCGAAAGCGACGCCCGCCTTCATCGTCGATTACGCTGTCGAGGAGATGAGTTGTCAGCTCGGCTTTGCGTGACACACAGTGCGTTTTTTCTGTTTACAATTTCGCTACACGCCTACGGTAGAATGTATACTGGTGCATGTCACTGTGATTGAAAGCTAAATGTCGGGCTCCCGCTCCACAAGGAGCGACTCTCTCGAGAAGACCCGCGAGAGCCCGGCGTTCTCCACGCGCGGTGGCTTCTGTGGCGTGCGTGGCTGAGACCAGTCTCGCCCTGGCCTCACCGGCTCCGTCACAAGGTTGACGCGAGCGAGCTTCTCGGCCTCGCCGCGAAGGCCCGCACTCGCTTTGATGCCGTGGCTACGCAGCACGGTGCGCAGCTCATCTCTGGTGACCTTATCCTTCGACATCACCGTACGTAGCATCTCGTCCGCCTCGTCAAGCGAAGTCAATCGCCGCTGCGCCTCCTCACGGACGCTCGAGCTCGCATTCGCCGTATGCTGGTCCAGCACTTCCTTCAGATCGTCGGCCTCGAGCGGCACCTTGTAAATGGCGGCATACAGCGCCTCATCCGCAGCACGCAGGCTCTCCGCCTTCCGCCGAGCGTCCTTTGCGACGCCAACGCTCGCATACGGCTCGTTGTGATTGAGCGCCTCGTTCAGCTCGGCAAACTCGACACGCTGCGCCGTCATCGCCGCCTTTAGCGGCGAATCGGCAGTGTCCGTGAGCGCAGAGGCCGCCTGCTCCAGTACGCGAGTACTGGCGTAGGGAGTCCATTTCGTAAGGGCCGCCTTCAGATCCTCATACACGAGTGGCTCCGTTGCAATCGCTTCGGTGAGCGCCGCATCCGCCTTTCGGAGTGAGGCGAGCTTCTCCTCAACCTCCGCTTTCAGGCTGGCAGAGCTATGCGGAGCGTGCGCGTCGAGTTCTGCCGCAAGCTCGTCCGCATTGAGTGCCGTCTTCGCGAGAGCCGCCCGCAACGCGGCGCCCGCTTTCCCGCCTTCATCCAGCGTCGCTGTCACTTGATCGGCCACCACACCACTCGCGTACGGTCCCCAATGGGTCATCGCCTCGCGGAGCGGCTCAATCTCGAGCGGTATCTTCGCAAGGGCGGCCGTAAGCGCCGCATCAGCCTCCCGAAGCGAGGCGAGCTTTTGATCGACCTCTCCCTTGATGCTTGCCGACGCGTGGCGGGCATGCTCGCTGAGAGCGCTCGCAAGCTCATCGGCATTGAGCGGCGTCTTTACGAGCGCCGCACGCAACGCAGAACCAGCTGAGATCGGCATGTCCAATCGCCGCTCGAGGCTGTCTCGGAGACTGAAGCTCGCGTATGGACCGTGCTGCACGAGTGCATCACGAAGATCGTCGAGCTCCAACGGCAGCTTGGCAGCGGCGGCCGTCAGCGCCTCGTCGGCCTTCTGCAGACCTGATAGCTTCTGCTCCGCCTCAAACCTCGATGTGTGGCTTGCGAGCTTCCCATGCTGCGAAAGCGCGTCCTTGAGCGCAGAGGCTTCCAACGGCGATGCGGTAAGTAGAGCACTCAACGCGCTGTCGGCCGCCTGTAATATCGCAAGCTGCTCCTCCACTCCTGTCGCGACGCTCACACTCGCATAGAGCTTATGCCGCGTGAGCGATTCTCGCAACAGCGCCGCCTCCTGAGGAACGGTCGCGGCGTCAGCAATCAGCGCCGCGTCCGCCACTCGCATGCTCGCCATCTTCTCCTCCACCTGCGCCTTGACTGATGCACTCGCGTGCAGGTCGTGCTGCACACGCGTCGCCACGAGGCCGACGAATTCCAATGGCGTTTGAACGAGGGCAGCCCTCAACGCGCTGTCCGCCGTATGCATCTCCTCGAGACGCGCACCCGCGCGCTCCGCCACCTTGGCGCTCGCGAAAGCATTGTGCTGCGTGAAGGCCTCCTGAAGGACTGACGCTTCTGGTGGCATACTCGCCGACGCGGCGGCGATTGCCGCGTCCGCCGCGCGAAGAGTCGCCAGCTTCGCCTCCGCGTCGGACCGGACGCTCACGCTCGCCTGCGACTCAAACTGGGCGTACGCACTCTCGAGATCCTCCGCCTCGACCTTTGGCCCAGTCATCGCCATGCGCAGCGCCGTGTCGGCCGCCTGGAGCCTCTCGAGCTTCTGCTCCGCTTCCGCCCGAACGGGTGCGGTCGCATTCTGGCCGTGCCTTGTGAGCGCCTCTCGAAGCTCCTTTGCCTCCAGGGGCACGGTCGCCATCGCCTCACTGAGGCCCGCGTCCGCGGCGGCGTGGAAGGCCTCCTCGGCGACGCTGCGGCTCGATTGCTGGCCGTACTGTTTGAGCGCACCCTCAATCTCGCTCGCCACCTGCGGCAGTTTTGTCATCGCCTCTCGAAGTGCGTTGTCAGCCGCACGGAGCGAGTCGAGCAGCGCCAAGGCCGCCTCCTTGACGCTAACGCTCAAACGATGCGCGTCCTTCTTGATTGCGGCCGTGAGCTCGGTTGCCTCCTGCGGCGATTTTGCCATCGCTGCCTTCACCGAACGGTTTGCGAGCCGCAGATCATTCAGCTTCGTCTCTCCTTGATTTTGCACATACGAGCTGCCCCATTCCTTGTGCGCCTGCATCGCGGCAACGAGATCCGCCTCCTCCGGGTTGCCTCCTGTTAGAACGATCGCCATGAGGGTCGCGTCGGCCGCCTTTGTCAAATCGTCATTCTTCGCTCGCAACTCCTCCGCAGCGGCGCGGACGCTCGCACTCACCAGGATATCCTCCTCGAGGATTAAGCGCAGCGCATCCGGGTTGACCATCGCATTCCTCATCCGCGCGTCATTCGCCTCGAGCTCAGCTAGCACCTTGTGCACTCCCTCGCTCATCGACACGCTCAGATCCGCTCGTAGACGCTCCAGCTTTGTCCGCAGCTCCTCCTGCTCTGGCGCGACGAGCGCGGCATTCATCTCGAGGTCGGCCGCCTCCGTCGCCTCGTCGTATTTGGCCCGCTTCTCGATCGCGACGGCACGCAAGCTCGGGCTCATACCAATCGGCGGGCCATCGAGAAGCACTCGAAGGGCAGCTGGATTGGGCATCGCCTCCTCCGTCTGCCTATCCGCCGCACGGATGCACGCCAACATTGCTCTTGCGGCGTCCCTTACCGGCATCGTCGCCATCGACTTCCACAGCTCAAGCTTCGTCTCGAGGAGGCTCGCCTCGAGCTCATTCTTTTGCTGCATTAGATCGCCGAGCGCCCAATCGGCGTGGCAGGTCTTGAAAATCTTGTTGCAGCGTTGTACGATATTCTTCACCTTTGGCCAGCATCGCTGCTCGAGCTTTGAGAAGATCTTCCAGACTTTGGGGTCGCCATGCTGCTTGGTCACCAAATAAATCTCAAACGCGCCGACACGCGCCGGCCGAGCGGCCGCAAACGACACGTTGACGGGTCGCTGCTCTCCAAACCACTGCCCGCGGCTCCATACGTGCTGATCCGGCTGCGGGAGGTTGCTGCGCGGCGGCGGCCACGCGTACGACGGATTGTGGTTGTCGGCACCGACAAAGCTGCCGCCCGGCCACCACTCGGCCTCATCAGACCAGACGGGCGCGAGCGTTTCCGGTGTTTGTTGTACCTTGACGGTCATACTCCGCTCCGTATCCTCCGTGTCGTTGGAGGGTATCACCTTGCCGTCAAACGCCGCTTTGAGCAAGCCAAAGTAGGCCGCATATTTATCGAGAGAATGCCGGCACGAGGCTGACTCCGCATTCGGGCTGCACTCGACGAGGAGCAGCACGGTCGGCTTGGCGCTCGGCCCAGTGGAGAAGCTAGGCCCATTGCCGCCATCTGCACTTTCGCCCCCACTCCCTACTCCACCGCCATGAATGATCAGCCTTTTGTTGGAGCTCGTCCTAAGGTCGTGCCTCAACAATTTCGACTCCATCTCAAACTCAACTGCTCCCGCCTTTAGATCCTCGTCGAGCTTTGTCTGAAGGCCCTGGCGCAATACCGCATTTAGCTCCTGGTAGCCAATTGAGCCCGAGCCATCATCGTCAATCGATTGAAAGAGCACATCCAAATCGTCCTCGGTAAAGGTCGGATCGGGACCGAAGAGCGGCAGGATCGAGCGGAACTCGGAGGCGGAGACGCGGCCATCCTTGTTGACGTCAAGCTTGCGGAAAAAGTCCATCACACGCTCATTCTCTCGGAGCAGCGCCGCCTTGAGACTGTCGAGGCCGGTCATCGCCGCGACCGTCATCTGGCGCTTGAGTCGTGCGGGAGGGCCGCGATGTGTGACGCCAAAGAAGGCGCTCGCGCGCTCGAGGACGACTGGCGTCGCGGGCGTCTGATTGTACGAATGCTCGGTGAGCTTTGGCGGCGGCTTGTGCGTGACGTGGACGAGCTTGAACTTGGGCGAGTTACTCCGCTTCAGCTGGCGTGCGCGACGTGCTGCTGCCCATCGCGCCGCCTCCTCGCGCACCGCGACGAGCCGCTGCTGCTGCGCTCGCACCTCGGCGTTACGCAGCTCGATGGTTGTCAGGTGGCCCGACTCGGAGTACGCGATGGGACTCGGTCCTGGATTATGCCGCGGGCTGTTGATGCGGCTGATTGACGATATTGTTGTGGTTGCAGCGTGCTTGGATGGTGGCGCTTTTCGCTGAGATGGAGCAGAGGATATTTTCCTCTCTCGCGGAGATGCGGTTGTTGGCGGACGGACGCGCTCCGGTGGCGATGGCGTGCGTTTATTGGGAGGCGATGGAGTGCGGGTATGTGGTGGTGTAGGCCGCAAGGATGATGGTGGTGGCGTGCGCGCGCGTGAGGTGGCCGGAGTGGAGAGACTCGACATGATGGCGAACAGCTCCGGCCTGGCCCCGAAACGTCTGTCCCCCCTGGCCCCGTAACCGACAGGCAGGGCGTGGTGTGCTCAAGTGCTGTATTGGAAGGAGGGTGTTTGGCCGGTGGTTTAAAGCATCTCGATGACGATCACTACTACGACGCTTGTCGCTTGCAACGCCGCCACGGCCTCGCCGAGCGCGCGACAATGGCCGACGACCCAGCAGTCTGTACACGCTTCAAGAACTGCTCGAGCGATGTATTAAATGCTCGCGGGTGTGAAGACGTGTACAATAACGAGCTGCCGAAGGGCTGGTGTCATTGTCTCCGACCGGAGGACAATGTCACCGGCAACCTCGCGCGGCAGCTCCGCCGGCAGCAGCCTGTCGTACGCATGCATACGCCCACTGACGGCGCGCCATCGGCGAGCGGCGGCCTGGCTATTATTCTACGCGGTGGCGCATTTCGCGGCTCGCGCGACGACGACGCAAACACGCGGCACACTGCGCAGATGGAGGCCTCGCGATCGCTGTACCGCCATGCAATCAAGCCATTCATTGCGCTCGGCCAGCGCGTGCGCGTCTACCTGACGCTCTATTCGGATGTCGATTCGAGCCTTTTGCGCGATTTGTATTCGCCATACAAGCGCCACGTTGCCGGCATTACTCGCCTGCACGTCAATGCGAGCCAGCAATTAACGATGAATGCGAATGCTCTCGGCACCTTTCTTCAATTGGTCGAGGCGCAACAGGAGCGCTTTGACGTCGTCGTGATGACGCGCTTTGACTTGTATTTCAAGATGGACTTCCCAAAGCTGCTCGGCACTCCGGATCTGCGCAATTTCTCCGGCGTCTCAATATTGTGGCGCGAGCTTGAAGAGGGCAGCAAGTGGCGAATATTGTGGACGCCGACCAAGCACGAATTGGAGTCGACGACGATAGAGGGCCGTGCGCACATGCTACGCACCGCGGTCAAGATGGAGCGCACGCGCAACAGCACAATGACGCCGCGGCATTGGATGGCTGGCATTCGCACCGCCGACACCTTCCACGCGATTGGCTTCCCGTTTGTGCGCTGCTTTCGAATGGCGGTGCTGCAGGAGATGACACGAGGCTGGACGAGCCACTTTGACCGCGTGCGTGCAGCGATTGATTGGGAGCACCGTGGGCAGACTGCCGTCCAGATGTATGCCAGCCGCGGCAGCAAGGAGCCGCCGATAGTCAACGATACGCTTGCTCGGGATCCAAAACATGGCTATGGGCTTCCTGTAACGACGGCAGAGGAGGATGAAGCGCTCGTCAAAGGAACGCTTCCGCTGCCTCCAGATGGGCCCACCGACACCTCGCATTACTCGACACCCGCCTCGCTGCATATTGCAAAGACGACAAGTCACATGTCGCACCATGTCATGAACCATTGGATGCACAAGCTACGGTATCATCTCGCCCGCGCGCTCGGTCCAAAGATTGGCCGTCTCACGCCGTACCCATACGATTCCAATCCGTGCGCTTCGACCTGCATGCTCAATCCAATCTACGACATTGTACCGCGTCTCTCGTGGGTCATAGAGTCGGGCATCTGCCAAGCGCAAGAGGATTTTGTGTACGATCCCGTGTCGAATACAATGTGCTGCCCGTCGCCAGACTACTGCTGCCCCAACTCTGTCGTCGATTGCACCGATCCAAGGGCGGTCCTCTTTGATGTCGACAAGGCGAATGGCGGCAAGGGCGTGCCCGACGAAATCATCGCGAATGGCTGGCGGCGCCACTTTCTTGCGCGCACCTCAGTGATGGCGATGGCGGAGCTGCCCGTGCCGAACGACATCAGCTCGATGGTCTGCCCGGCGAGCGAGTGGAATGGGGGCCTCAAAGGCCGGCACGGGTGCAGCCTCGCCATGACGGATGCGTCGGTTGAGAAGGTGAAGCGGCTTTGGCAGGCCGCAGCGCCGTGGAAGGGCCTCAATGGCGAGCCACGGCCGGTCGATGATGATGTTATTGGTTAGTACTCTTCTACGTACGTTTTTGCTGCGGGGTACAAGAAATCTGTTATGAAAACATGCTGATAATTCGCCGACTTTTTGTCGCGTCGATCAAACATTAAACGGTCAAATGCCGACGACGGCCGCACCCCTCGTCATCCTGACGATTCTCGTCGTGATTGTCGTCCTGCTCCTCGTCGTACAACCGGTGTCACCACCACCGGCATCGCCTTCAATTTCAGCGCAACCGTTTTGCGCGAATCATTGGTGCGGTGAGCGTTGCTGCGACTCGTGCACTCCGACGGCGCGGCCTATTTTATTCGCTCACGTCGAGAAGACGGGCGGCTCGTCGCTGGAATGTGCGGCGCGGCCGCTCGCGTCAAGCGGAGTTTGGATCAATATGGGCCACACCACACACCGCATGCTGCGAAAGTGCATGCAGCGCTGCGCCGCTCGCGACGTTGTCATCTCCGTGCGCAATCCTTATTCGTACTACATCTCAATGTACCATTATGCGCAGCGCGACGCGTCGCAATCGCTTTGCGCGGAGGCGCTCGATCGACGCGGACAGCGCCATACCGCTCTAGCGGGCGGCGTGCATTCGTTTGTGAGGTGGGTCGCCACCAATGGCCGCGCCTTCACCCAATCGGCGAGGCTGCGGCGGACGTGCGGCAACTGCGACGCGAGCAGCGGCGTCAAAACCGTCATGCGCACAGAATCGCTCGACGAGGATTGGCGCAAGCTGGTGCGACGGCACCGCGAGGCTGTGCCACCCGACCTCGTCGCGCCGCTGCGCCACATCAACAATAGCACGAAAGGAGAACATCATCATCGCCTCGCGAGCGCCAAGGAGATTCGCGACGCATTCGGCGGATCGTGCGAGACGCTGGCCGCCGTGACGGCGCTCGAGCCGATGCTCTTTGATCGCTTCGGGTACGAGCGTGTCGCGTGCACCGCGCCTACGCCATCGCCGCCAGCGTCAAAGACGTTTGTTCCGAGCGGCTGCGCCAGCATCTCATGCGCGAACTCGAACATGAGCTTCTTTTCGCATATTCTGGGTACACTCGAGATCACGCCGCACGTTTGCCGAGACGATCGAAGGGAGAGCTGCCAGAGGTGCGATTGCGCCGGATGTTTATATTGTCAGCAACCGCCGGATGCGCGCGGCCGTCTGCAGCAGAGCGCGAGGAAGCGACCCTCAGCTGCCATGCGTGCTCCAGCGAATCACGCTCCGTGGCCTGCTGCTGTTGCACCGCCTGAACGCGAGCCTGCCAGCATTCCCTCTCCCGTGCCGGTGCCTGCATGCGATCCGAAGAATCCGGCGCCGACGACGACGGCTCATCAACGGTTGCGCTTTGCCAGGCTGCAAAAAGAGGCGGCGGCTCAGTCGCGATTGGCGACGCCGGCGCTGCTTGAGTTGCTCGACGGCGCCAAATTCCGGCGCGCCGTTGCTGAGAGCTTTCCCTCACTCGCGGACGCGCCCGCTGAGGCGCTGCTCAAGTGGGTGGAGGCGCAAGTGCGTGCGAGCGAAGTGACGAGCAGCCTCGCTGATAGGCATCTCGCAGCAATTATTCCTTCTGGGCGGCCTCGATCGCTGCCAAACGAATGG
>MDTA01228443.1_pt1 | contig 10238 bp, 13 predicted proteins | sample 811151 | NCBI WGS metagenome assembly MDTA01 (sample SAMN05326648, study PRJNA326480) | marine metagenome | isolation source: seawater | place: Indian Ocean: South | collected 2010 | reverse complement strand
AGTTAATTAAAGATAAAAAACCTTTTAAAATGTCTAAGAGAAAAGGCGATTATATAACTGTAGATGATTTAATTAATGAAGTAGGAAAAGATGCTACAAGATTTATAATGCTTAATAGAAGCAGTGATGTTGAACTCGATTTTGATTTTGACAATGTTGTTGAAAAATCAAAAGATAATCCTCTTTATTATGTTCAATATTGTTATGCTAGAATAGCCTCTGTTTTTAGACATATTAGTCAAGATTTAAAATCAGATATTAAAGTAAATAATTATGATTTCAAATATTCAAAAGATGAAATTCGAATCTTAAAAAAAATATCAGAATGGCCCAAATGTATAGATGCATCCACTAACAAATTGGAACCTCATAGGATACCAACTTACTTATATGAGCTAGCATCTTTATTTCACTCATATTGGAATTTAGGAAAAGATAATCCAGAAAAAAGATTTATAAATGAACAAAAAAAAATTTCTAATGATAAATTAATTTTATTAAAAGCAATCTCTAACGTAATTAAATCAGGAATGGATATTGTTGGCGTATCAGTTCCTGAGAAAATGTAATGTTAAAAGAAATAAAGTATTTAATCTTTATATTTATAATTTGCCTATTTCTTTTATTTACTGCAAGATATTATTTTTCAGATACAAATAAGAAAAACTCATATAGATCTTTAACAAATATAGATCAAAAAATTGAAGTTTTTTCGAAAAAATTACCTATTCTGGAAGATGATACAAAAGATATAATTGAATATGTTGAACAAACAAACAATAAAAAAAAGAAAAAATTTAATTTTTGGAAACTAATAGAGTCCAATGAATAATCGACGATCATTTATAGTTGGCATCAAATCTACAAAATTATCATTACAAGAAAAAATTTTTTTAAAGAAATATAAGCCATGGGGTATAATCTTATTTACTAGAAATATAAAGAATATTAACCAAACTTTTAAACTAACTTCATCTATCAGAAAGATTTTTAGAGATAAGAATTATCCCATATTAATTGACCAAGAAGGTGGCAGGGTTAATAGGCTGCAAAATATAATTTCATTTGAAAACTTAAGTTCTGAATTTTTTGGCAAAATGTATATTAACAACTTTAAAAAATTTAAATTTTTTTATAAATTATTTATCGATAAAACATCATATCTCTTAAAATCAATGGGAATTAACATTAATACTGTTCCAGTTTTGGATGTAAGAGTTAAAGGTGCAAGTAATATTATTGGAGATAGATCTTTTTCTGAAGATCCTAAGATAGTCTCAAAAATAGGCGATTTTTGTATTGATTGTTTTCATAATAATGGCATTGGTACAGTAATTAAACACATTCCTGGCCATGGATATGCTAAAGTTGATAGTCATCATTTCACTCCCGTAATAAAAAAACAAAGTCTCTTATTAAAAAAACATTTTAAAGTTTTTAGAAATAAAAAAAGCCTTTTTGCAATGACCGCCCACATCAAGTTTGATAAAATTGATAGTAAAAATACTGTAACACATTCAAAAAAAATGATTAGATTAATAAGAGATAAAATATTTTTTAAAAACATACTTATTTCAGATGATATTTCCATGAAAAGTCTTAAAGATGGAATTAAGATTAACACTACTAAAACATTTAACGCAGGTTGTAATTTAACCCTTCATTGTAATGGCAATCTTAAAGAAATGTTAATTGTTGGAGAAAACTCTCCATTAATTAATAAATTTATAATAAAAAAAACCTCACAATTTTATAAAATTTTAAGTTAATATAAGTACATGATAAAAAATGATTCTGCTTTATTTCAAGTAGACATTGATAACTTCAATGGGCCTTTAGATGTTTTATTGGATTTAGCTAAAGCGCAAAGAGTAAATCTTGAGGATATATCAATAACAAAGTTAGCAGACCAATTTCATGATTTTATTACCAAAGAAAAGAATTTGAATTTAGAAGTAGCATCTGAATATTTATTAATGGCAACTTGGTTAGCTTATTTAAAATCTAAACTACTATTACCTGGTTCGCCAGAGGAAGAATTTCAAGTTCATGAAGTGGCTGAAAAACTTAAATTACAATTAAAAAAATTAGAATTAATTAGATTGCTCTCTGAACAAATGTTAAAGAGAAAAAGACTAGGGAGGGAAATTAGAGGCAGAGGTATGAAGGCAGGTATTAAGCCAATTTATAATAGCGAATACAGAATCAATTTATTTGAATTGATAAAAACATATTCAACAATAATAATGACAAAAGATTTTCAAAAAATTAATATTCCTAGATTGCCAGTTTTTACTACCGAAGAGGGAATTAAAACTATTAAAGAATTTTTTGGAAAGTTAGTAAATTGGAAAAATTTAGACGATTTAATCCCACGCAATTTAAAAAATAGCTCCAAATATAAAAAAACTGGTAAAGCCGGTATTTTTGCTGGTTCCTTGGAATTGGTAAAAGAGGGAAATTTACAGATAAAGCAAGAAAACTTATTTGATGATATTTTTATAAAAGAAAATAAATGATAAAAAAGAAAATAAAAAAAAAAGATAACATTATTAACTTTCCAACAAAATTATCCTCAATAGAGAAGGAAATTGAGGGAATTGTTTTTGCTGCTGCAGAACCACTTGATATAGAAACAATTGAGTCAAAAATTTCAAAAAAAACAAATGTAGAGAAAATTTTGATTAAGCTTCAATCTGAGTATTCAGACCGTGGTATTAATTTGGTTTGTATTTCAAAAAAATGGTCTTTTCGGACTTCTCCAAATTTATCTAAATTAATGATACAAGAAAAAACTGTAGAAAAGAAATTATCTAGAGCTGCAATTGAAACCTTAGCAATTATTGTTTATCATCAGCCTGTGACCAGAGCAGAGATAGAAGAAATTAGAGGGGTTGCTTTTGGAACAAATACTTTGGAAATTTTAATGGAATTAAATTGGGTAAAGCCAGGTGGAAGAAAAGATACGCCTGGAAAACCTATTCAATATGTTACTACTGATGATTTTTTAAGTCATTTCAATCTCCAAAAATTATCTGATTTGCCAACTGTAGATGAATTAGGTGCGGCTGGCCTAATTGATAGTGCAAACATCGATAATGCTATATTTGGAACAGGTAAATTTTATAAAGAAAAACAAGATGATAAAAAAGAAGATATTTATTCAAATATTGACGAAATGCTTAATAGCACACTTGATTCTGAGTAAAAGAAATTAGAGAAGAATATTTCTCTTTTAGCAAAAAAGTCACTTTTAATATATTCATAAAAAGGTTATAACTTTTGAATGAGCATTGGAATTTGGCAAATAGCAATAGTTGTAATACTTGTAGTACTTTTATTTGGCAGGGGAAAAATATCTAGTTTGATGGGAGATGTTGCTAAAGGAATTAAAAGTTTTAAAAAGGGGATGGCCTCAGATACGACTGATGACACTGAGCCTAAAAATATTTCCGACGAAAATCAAGATTCAAATAAAAAAGAATAAATCACATGCCTACTATTGGTTGGTTTGAGATTTTAATTGTAGTTGCAATAGCAATAATTGTTCTTGGACCAAAGGACTTTCCAATTATGTTAAAAAAAGTTGGATCTTGGATTGGCACTGCAAAAAAATATATTAATAATTTTCAAAATGAAGTCTCAAATATTGATATTGAAGAGAATCAAATAGAAAAAAAAGAAGAAAAAAAAGATGAGTCATGAGGAAAATGAAGGTGGATTTGTAAGCCATTTAACTGAATTAAGAAAAAGATTAATTCATAGTTTTATTTTTCTTTTAATTTTTTTTGTCATTTGTTATTTTTTTGCAGAATATTTATATGGTTTTTTAGTTGAGCCATTTGCATCAACAGTTAAAGATGACGGATCAAATCGTAGATTAATTTTTACCGCGCTCCAGGAAACATTTTTAACATATTTAAAGGTCTCTTTTTTTACAGCTTTTTTTGTTACATGCCCTTACATATTAATGCAAATATGGAAATTTATTGCTCCTGGTCTTTATAAACATGAAAAAATTGCAATTTTACCATATTTAGTTTTGACACCAGTATTATTTTTTTTAGGTGGAATTTTGGTCTATTATTTAATAATGCCATTAGCTATAAAATTTTTTTTATCATTTGAAAGTTCTGGCTTGTCTACAAATCTTCCAATTCAACTCGAGGCTAAAGTAAATGAATATTTATCTTTAGTAATGAAGCTAATTTTTGCATTTGGTATCAGTTTTCAATTACCCGTAGTTTTAAGTTTACTTGCCAGAGTAGGTTTAATTGATTCTGAATTTTTAAAAAAAAGAAGAAAATATGTCATTGTAATAATTTTTGCTGCTGCAGCAATTTTAACACCACCTGATCCAATTACACAAATCGGTTTGGCAATTCCATTATTAATTTTATATGAATTATCAATATTTTCTGTAAAATTTATTGAAAATAAAAATTTAAAAGATTCTGATGCATAATTTAAAAGAAATTAGAAAAGATTATGAAGCGTTCAAAAAAGCGTTAGAAAAAAGAATTATAGATGTAGATTTTAATAAATTAAAAAATTTGGACATTCAAAATAGAGATTTAATTCAAAAAAAAGAAAATTTTGAAAAAGAAAAAAAAGAAATATCTAAATCTAAGGATAAATCTCTATTTGCAAAATCAAAAGAAATCTCATTATCAATTGAAAAAATTTCAGAACAACAAAAAAAGATTAAGTTAGAATTAGATGAATTATTATCCAATATACCAAATATTCCTCATTCAGATGTTCCAAAAGGAATTGATGAAAGTGATAATATTGAAATATTAAAATCAGGGAAAATACCAAAATTTGATTTTGTTCCTAAGTCACATTATGAAATAGGAGAAAATCTTAATATGCTTGATTTTGACCTTGCCTCTAAAACGACTGGTTCAAGATTTGTTTTTGTAAAAAAAAAATTAGCTTTTTTAGAAAGAGCTATTTCAAATTTTATGCTAGATATTCATGTTTCTCAGAATGGATATCAAGAAATTTCTCCGCCATTATTAGCGTCTGAAAATACAATGTTTGGCACTGGACAACTTCCTAAATTTGAAAATGATCAATTTGAAATAAAACTAGATAACGACAGTGATAGAAAATTTTTAATTCCAACTGCTGAGGTAATTTTAACAAACATCGTAAAAGATAAGATTATTGATTTAAAATCCTTACCTATGAGATTTGTAGCATCTACTCCTTGTTTTAGAAAAGAAGCAGGAAGTTACGGTAAAGATACTAAAGGAATGATAAGGCAGCATCAGTTTTATAAAGTTGAATTAGTAAGTATAGTTGAACAAACAAAGTGTTTAGAAGAGTTAGAAAGAATGACCAATTGTGCAACAGGAATTTTAGATCTTCTAGAGCTTCCATATAGAAAAGTGATTTTATGCAGTGGTGATATGGGCTTCAGTGCAGAGAAAACATACGATATTGAAGTCTGGCTACCCTCTGAAAATAGGTATAGGGAAATCTCTTCATGCTCATCATGTTCTACATTTCAAGCAGTGAGAATGAAAACAAGGTATAAGAGTAACAATAAAGAAACTTTATACGCAGGTACTTTAAATGGAAGCGGCTTAGCTATTGGAAGAACTTTAATTGCAATTTTAGAAAATTATCAGGAAAAAGATGGCTCAATAATAATTCCAAAAATATTAAGACCTTATATGAACGATTTAGAAAAAATTTCGATGGATTAAAGTTGTTTTAATTCAATAGATAGTATAAAAATTTATTTTTACTAAGGAGTTTTATGGAAAGTTCGGGAATAGGTCAATTTATACCTTTAATATTAATATTTGTAATTTTTTATTTTTTCTTAATTAGACCTCAACAAAAAAAAGTTAAGGAACACAAGGCTATGGTCGAGGGCTTAAAGAAAGGTGATAAAATTGTGACATCTGGTGGTATAACAGGAACAATTACAAGAGTAATTGATAATGACAAAATAGAAGTAGAAATTGCTGATAATGTTACAGTTGAAGTTATTAGAGGCACAGGTGTTCAAAGTTTGATGAACTCTCAAGAAATAAAAAAATAAATTCTATTTTGATACTGTGTTATATTTTTCAAAATTAAGAATTTTTTTTATTACCCTTATATCTATTTTTTTTGTCATTATTGCATCCTCAAATTTTTTTAAAATAGAAAACGATCTTTTCAACAAAAAAATTAATCTTGGCTTAGATTTACAAGGTGGATCTTATCTTTTATTAGAAATAGACAATACACCTGTTATAGAACAAAAACTTCAAAATTTATCAATTTATATACGAAATTATTTTAAAGGAAAAAATATCAGAATAAATAATATTAAACTTTCAAATCAAAAAATGTTTTTTACAGTAAATGAAAAATTTAGACAAACAGTTTTAGATGAATTTAGTGATGAAAATAGTGAAATAAATCCTTATTATCCAAGATTTAAGACACATCAATTAGAAATTGCCAATGATGAAAATGTGTTCAATATAAATTTTTCAAGACAAGGAATAATCGAATTAAAAACTTCATCACAAGATCAGGCTTTGGAAATAGTAAGAAGACGTATTGATGAAATTGGGACAAATGAACCTAATATATTAAAACGTGGTAATGACAGAATATTAGTTGAACTTCCCGGATTAGATGATCCTATGAGAATTAAATCATTACTTGGAAAAACAGCAAATCTAACTTTTAGATTTGTTACAAATAGTGACCAAGATTCATTTGGTGCTGAAAGACTAAAATATGAAGATAGTGATCAGGACGCAATTGTAAGTAAAAGAATCATTCTAAGTGGTGATAATCTTTTAGATGCTCAACCAAGAATGAATACTGAAACCAATGAAACTGTTGTTTCCTTCACTCTTGATAGAGTTGGCGCCAAAAGATTTGGTAAGGCTACATCTACAGGTATAGGAAAGCAATTAGCAATTGTTTTAGATGGTAAAATAATAAGTGCTCCAGTGATAAGAGACACAATTGCAAGTGGATCAGGACAAATCAGTGGTGGTTTTACTTTTCAATCAGCTACTGATCTTGCATTATTGTTGCGATCTGGTGCTTTACCTGCACCTTTAAATATTATTGAAGAAAGAACTGTAGGTCCAGACTTGGGGAAAGACTCTATTAATGCTGGAATTATAGCTTTAATAATTGGTTTTATCTTAGTAATAGCTTTTATATTTTTTAAATACAGAATATTCGGCTTAATAACTAATATCACACTAGTTGTAAATTTATTTCTTTTGATTGGAATTTTAACATTATTTGAAGCTACTTTAACGCTTCCTGGTATTGCTGGAATTATCTTAACAGTCGGAATGGCTGTAGATGCTAATGTCTTAATCTTCGAGAGGATAAAAGAGGAACTAAAAGGAGAAAAAAATAATCTTATTGCTTTTGACAGCGGTTATTCAAAATCAAGAACTGCTATTTTAGATGCTAATATTACCACTTTATTAGCTGCGATTATTTTATTTTTTATGGGTTCAGGGCCAATTAAAGGATTTTCTCTTACCTTAGGAGTTGGAATTTTTACTACATTATTTTCTGTGTATTTTATAGCTAGATTATTGACAGTTATATATGTTTCAAAAAATAAGGATAAAGAGAGATTAATTTAGATGATAGCTTTTAATAAATATTATAATAAATTTAACATACTTTCAGGTGTGCTTGTTGTTGTTTCATTGCTACTTTTAATTTTCAAAGGTTTAAATTTTGGAATTGACTTCAAAGGAGGCACGCTTATCGAATTAAGATCTACAGACTCAAAAATTAATGTTTCATCATTAAGAGATAACCTTAAAAATTTAAATTTAGGTGATATTTCAGTAAAAAATTTTGGTAATGAACAAGATTTTTTAATCAAATTTGAGATTAATAATAATAAAAATGTTATTGAAGAGATAAAATTAAATTTAGATAAATCTTTTGGTAATAATTTTAGTTTTCGAAGAGTTGAAAATGTTGGTCCTAAAGTAAGTGCCGAATTATTAAAATCAGGAATAATAGCTATTTCTGTTGCTTTAGTTTTGATGCTTATCTATATTTGGATTAGATTTGAATGGCAATTTAGTCTTGGAGCCATACTAGCACTTTTTCATGATGTTATTGTAACTTTAGGTTTATTTTCACTGCTAGGTCTTGAAATAAATTTATCAATTATTGCTGCTGTATTAACAATAGTTGGTTATTCAATGAACGATACAGTTGTTATATTTGATAGAGTAAGAGAAAATTTAAGAAAATACGCTGATATAAAAATTTTTGAATTAACAAATATTTCAATTAATGAAACTTTGTCTAGAACATTAATTACATCAATTACAACTTTACTAGCTTTGTCATCAATATTTTTTTTTGGGGGAGAAGTTTTGAAAGGATTTTCATTGGCAATGATCTTTGGGGTTATTTTTGGAACATATTCATCAATATATATAGCAAATACTGTTTTAGTTAGATTAAACGTTTCACAAAAGACGATAATTAAAGATGATGATAAAACTGTAAACTAATCTGTTTTTAGTTTTTTTTCTAATCTTCTTACTAAATAAGAAACTATCAATATTAAAACTAAATATTCTACAATTAAAAACGTATATATTTCTAACGGTCGGTACGTTGTTACAACGAGTTCATTTGCTTTTCTTGTTAAGTCACCAATACCTATGATTGAAACTAAAGAAGACATCTTTAATACATAAACAAATTGATTACCAATAGCAGGAAGAATATTTTTAACTGCCTGTGGTAAAATAACTAATCTTAGTTTTCTAAAAAAACCAAATCCCAAAGAACTTCCAGCCTCCCATTGGGATTTTTTAATCGAGTTGATTCCTGCTCTAAATATTTCAGCTTGGAAAGCACTTTCACTTATTGATAAGGCTATAATTCCAGATATAAACGGACTAAAACTTATACCCGTCATTATAGGTAAACCGTAATAAATCCATAAGATTAAAACTAGTAATGGAATAGCTCTTACTATTTCCACATAACCAATATTTAGATAAGTTAATAATTTATTCTTAGCCAGTGATGGTATTGCAATTATTAGTCCTAAAAAAATAGAAATAATTATTGAAATAAATGAAATAAAAATAGTTGTACTTAAACCACTTAATAAAAATTTAAGGTTAGTTAATCCTTCTATATTATTTGGAGATAAAATTAACCAATTAAGTTCGCCCTTACCACATGAAGTTAGAGGTAAAAGTAAAAGTAAAAAAAATAGATTTCTCACTTTTAAAGTTATAAAGAATTAAAAATTAATTACTAATTGATTATAAGCTTTTTAAATTATATTTAGATAGTAAATTTTTGAAGAAGCCTGATGACTTTTTCTTTTTTATCCAATCATTGACGTAATTATTCCATTTATCGTCACCTTTCGGAACCATCATTGCTAAGAATGCTGGATTTTTTTCTCCATCCGGAACTATTGCTAATTGTGGATATTTTATTACTAGTTTATTTGCCTCTGTAGAACTTGTTATATTTCCGTCAGCTCTTCCAGCTAATACTTCTTGAAAATCTCTAGCAGGAGCTTCTACAGAATTTAATTTTGATTTTGGAAAAAATTCTTTTGCTTTTTCCTCTTGCGATGTACCTAGCGTAGTTGCAATGGTCACATTCGAATTGTTTAAAGAATCCCATGTTGAGAATTTTTTTAAATTTTTCTTAAGCACCAGCGGAACAGTCCCGTATTTATAGTAAGTATCTGTAAAACCTGCTACCTCAGCTCTTTTTGGTGTTTTAGTAACACTTGTAGATATGTCGTATCTTTCAGATGTAATTCCTGAAACAATTGTCTTCCACTCAGCAGGTACAAATTCTATTTTTACACCCATGTCTTTTGCAAGCTCATTCATTACATCGATATCAAATCCCTTATATTTATTGGTAGCTGGATCTTTCATTGTCATTGGATCCCAATCTCCAGTAGTTCCAACTTTTAAAACTCCTGATGATAAAATTTTATCTAAATTCGACTCAGCGTTTAAAGAAAAGGGTAAAAGAGCAAATAATGCTATAAGAAATATTTTTTTCATACAGTTTAATAACTCATTTAAAAGTTAAATGAGACTATAATCTTGACGCACTATCATTCATCCATGAGAATAAATGTTGTGAAAATGAACGTCTTACAAAAAGATTCACTTCATTTTGGTTTTGATTATGAATGATAACATCAATTTTAGCGAGAATCGTTTGAGTAACTGAACCATTTT
>MDTA01092768.1_pt1 | contig 10238 bp, 9 predicted proteins | sample 811151 | NCBI WGS metagenome assembly MDTA01 (sample SAMN05326648, study PRJNA326480) | marine metagenome | isolation source: seawater | place: Indian Ocean: South | collected 2010 | reverse complement strand
CCTTCAGATATCCTAAGAACCAAAATTGGGTATTGTCCGCAAAATATTCAACTTTTTTCAGGTTCAATATATGAAAATATTACTGCTGGTTTTGAAGATGTTACAGAAACTGATGTATTAGAAGCGGCTACTATGGCTGGAGCAGCAAAATTTATTGGTGATTTAAATGGAGGATTTAATTATTTTCTAAAAGAAAATGGCATGAATCTATCGGGAGGACAAAGGCAGACTATATCACTCGCTCGTGCTTTTCTCAGAAAACCAAAACTTTTAGTTCTAGATGAACCAACTAGTGCTATGGACTCTGATACTGAAAACAATATTATGAACCAAATATTTAATTTACCTTACAAGCCAACAATAATAATGATAACACATAAAATACAACATCTAATGAATATGGATAAAATCGCTATTATCCTTCAGGGAAAAATTGCTAGATTTGGCCCTAAAGATGAAGTAATAAAACAACAAGAAAACAATGCTTAAGAAAATAAAAAACTTTTTTAGATCTAATAATTTTAATGTTAATTTTACTGAGGTTTTAAATTTCTTAGGAGAATTTAAAATCGATAAACTAAAGAAATCAATAATATTGTTTTGGTCGATCTGTATTTTTACAATTATAATTGTTATTTGGGCTGCTGTAGCAGAGGTTGATCAAGTTGTAAGAGCAAATGGTGAAGTTAACCCTGAGTCAGAAGTTCATTTGATACAAAACTCCATTGCAGGTCCTATTGAATTAATATCGGTCAAACTGGGAGATCGCGTAAAAGAGGGCGATACAATGTTTCATATTGCCAAATCTCAAAATGATTTGATTTATCAAACAACATTAAGTGAAGTAGATACCAGAAAGAAAAAAGTTAAATTAATGCAAGATTTAGTTGATTCAGGATCAGAAGCTGAAATGGTTCTTTTAAATGAGAAACTTCAATTAATTGACTCTGAAAGAAGGTTAAGCACTGCATTAATAAATAAAGACTTTTCTGAAATTAGATCACCTGTAGATGGCACAGTTAGTCTTGTAGAGGCTAAAAATGTAGGCCAATTTTTTAAATCTGGAGAAACTTTAGCTGAAATAGTGCCAGATAATCCAAATTTAAGATTAAAAGCATATATACCTACGAAAGATATATCAAATGTTGAAAGTGGGATGAGTGCACAAATAGCATTCACATCTTATGATATGGCAATTTACGGGCAATTTGAGGGTTATGTAAGAACTGTTTCTGAAGCTACAGTTAATATTGGTCAAGATGCAACGCCTTTTTATGAAGCAATAATTGAAGTTGTAGACGAAAAGCTAATCACAAATACCGATATCAATATAAAGTCAGGAATGCAGGCTAGTGTATCTATTATTGGAGATAAAAGAACAATACTAAGCTATGTATTTAATCCAATTACAAAACTTTCCAAAACAGCTTTACGTGAATAATTAATTTTTAATTTTTTTAATCAAATTTGCAGCCTCTAATAGAGAGTCATGGGTTCCAGCATCGAGCCAATATGAATCCTGTTCTAAAAATTCTACAAATAACTTATCATCTTCTAAATACATTGAGTTTATATCTGTTATTTCAATTTCACCTCTCTCAGATGGCTCTAATTTCTTAGCTTTTGATGTCACAGTTTCATCATAAATATATAAACCAGTAACAGCCCAGCTACTTTTTGGTTTTAAAGGTTTTTCTTCAATTGAAATAATCTTATTATCATCAAACTCTACAACACCATATCTTTCAGGATCTGGGACATCATATGCAAAAATTGTTGCGCCTTTGTTTTCTTTAGATTTAATTATCATTTTATTAATATTCTTTGAAATAAAAATATTATCACCTAAAATAAGTACACAACCTTCTGAGTTAATCCATTCTTCAGCAATTATAAACGCTTCAGCAATGCCATTGGGCTCATTTTGAACTTTAAATGATATACATATATCATTTTCTGACGGATAATCTTTAAATAGCTTTTTAAATAAATTTAGATCTTCAGGGTTTGTAATAATTAAAATATCGTTAATTTCTGCTTCTACCAATGTTTCAAAAGGATAAAAAATCATCGGTTTGTTATAAACTGGGAGTAGCTGCTTAGAGACCACTTTAGTTAATGGATGTAGCCTCGTTCCAAAACCTCCCGCAAGAATTATTCCTTTTTTAATTATTTTCATCTCCAATTAATAAATAAGCTCTTACCATTTCTCTTATAGCATCTTTCCAGTGACTCATATCTATTTTTATATTTTTAAATAAATCTTCATCAATTTGAAGTCTTGAGTCATTAGGTCTCATTGCTTTTGATTTCCATTGGTTAGAAGATATAGGTTTAATAATTGAATTTCCTAAAATATTTTTAGTTTGCTCGTAATAAGCACTTTCTATCTCCTTGGAAACTTCATACCAATTGGTATAACCTCGATTGACTACATGAAAAATACTATTCATATTTTGATGAAGTTTTGGATAATAAACGCATAATTGAATTATCACTTTTGCAAGCTCATAAGACCATGTAATAGATATTGTTTGATCATCAATAACTTTTAGTGGGTTTTTATTTTTGACATTACTAATAATTGTATTAAAAAAATTTTTATTCCTAAGACCCATTAATGAAGCTGTTCTTAGTATATAAAATTTTGTTAAATTATTAATAATATGATCTTCTCCTTTGGATTTTGACTTTCCATATTCATTCATTGGTGACTTATTATCTGAAGATAGAAAAGGAGCCCCCTCTTTTTTTCCAAAAACATAATCAGTTGAAATATGAATTAAGAATATATCTTTGTTCATTATTACAGAACAAATATTTTCTAGAGAATGAAAATTTAAATTATTGCAAATATTAATATTATCCTCTGCATTATCAACATCTGTATATGCGGCAGTGTTGATTATAATTTCAGGTTTATGGTCATTTACATATTTATAAATTTCATTTTTATTAGTTATGTCTAGTTGATTTTTTTTTGGGGCATTAATATCCAAATTATTTGAACTTTTATTATATGCTAATATCTCTGAACCAAGCTGACCTGTTCCACCAAGAAGAAGAATCTTCATTTTTTTATCAACCCTAACCTACTACCGTCATAGTCCAATTCCTTGTTATTTAGAAGCCAATCCTTATTTTTCAAATACCAATCTATAGTATCTTCAATACCATTATCTAAATTAATTTTTGGCGCCCACCCCAGCTCTTCTAACAGTTTAGAATTATCAACAGCATATCTTCGATCATGGCCTGGTCTATCTGTTACAAATGAAATCAAGTCCAGATAATTATTTATATTCTTAGATTTATTTATATCATTCAATTTTTTACATATTAATTCTATCAACTGGATATTTTTTGTTTCTATACCTGATGAAATATTATAAGTTTCGCCAATCTTTCCATGATTTAGAATAACTAATAAGGCATCTATATGATCGTTTACATTCAGCCAATCTCTAATCTGTGACCCATCGCCATAAACTGGTATATCCTCCTCTAGGAGTATCTTTTTTATTGTCAAAGGTATTAATTTTTCTGGAAATTGCCACTTTCCATAATTGTTTGAAGAATTAGTAATAATCACAGGGAAATTATAAGTCATACCCCACGATCTAACGAGTAAATCTGATGATGCTTTGGAGGCTGCATAAGGGCTATTAGGTAGATATGGACTTTTTTCTGTAAAGATATCTTCTCCATAAGCATCTCCATAAACTTCGTCAGTTGAAACATGAATAAATTTAAATTTTTTCTTTAATTTATCATTAAGATTAGACCAGTATTTATAAGAAACATTTAGAAGATTATATGTTCCTACAATATTTGTATTTATAAATTCACCAGGGCTATCAATTGATCTATCTACATGTGACTCTGCTGCTAGATGAATTAAACAATCAGGACTATATTCATTGATGAATTTATCTAAAAATTGGACATCATTAATATCTTTCTCAAGATGAATATATCCCGCTCTCTCATTATCAACGGCTCTTAAGTTTGATGCGTATGTAAGTTTGTCAATATTTGCAACTTGATTATTCTCATCATCAAGTAATCTTCTTACTAAGCATGAACCTATAAAACCATATCCTCCTGTTACCAAATATTTTTTGAATTGTGTCATCAAAACCTCACAATGAAAAAGATATTAATTCCTCTATATCTTCAAAAAAAGGAAGATTCTTATCTTTATCTGAAATGATAATCTCATCCTCATTACATGGCCAATTAATATTGAAGTAAGGATCCAAAAAATTAATACCTTTATCTAATTTTGGGTCAAAGTAATTATCAACTTTATATATTAACTCTGTATTGTCCTCTAAAGTACAAAAGCCATGAGCATAACCATCTGGAATATACAACCATCCATCTTCTTTGCCATGTTCTATAAAGCTGAATTTTTTATAATTCGGGGAAGATTTTCTTATATCAATAAATATATCCCATATTTTTCCACTAATAATTTTTAAAACTTTTTTTTGCTGTTTTGGTGGAAGCTGAAAGTGAAGACCACGAATTGTATATTTCTTCTTTGAGTAAGAAAAATTATCCTGCATAAAGTTTTTACCCAAACCTAATTGTAAAAATAAATCTTCTCGATATATCTCAGAAAAAAAACCCCTGTCATCATTATGTTTTATTGGTCTAAACCTAATTACATCATTAAATACTTCTTCTATAGAAACATTATTCACCATCAAGAGCTCTTTCTATTAATTCTAAATATTTAGGTATGCTTACTTTATGTAAATCAAATTTATCTATTATTAAATCTCTTGCAGATTTTCTAATTTTTTCAAAACCCTTAGGACTAGATAAAACTGATGATATAGCATTTGATATTTCTTTATAATCAAAAAAATCAACAAGAAGGCCTGTTTTATTGTGCTTTATCACTTCTTTAACAGGTTTGGTATTTGAACCAATAATTATCGACTCACAAGACATAGATTCGAGAAGAGACCAGGACAATACAAAGGGATATGAAAGATAGACATGTGTAGTACATATCTGCATTAATTTTATTAGCTTTTCATAATCTAACCAACCAAGAAATAAAACCTGTTTTTCAAATATATTTCTTTCTTTTTTATTAAGATTATCTTTTACTTCTTTAAAAAATATATCGGAAAAATTTTTACCTTCCGGAGGTTTGTGCCCATAACTTACATCATGACCACCAACAACAAGAATGTAAGCATCTGGATGATTTTTTAGTACACCAGGAATACTTCTTATAAAACTATGGTAACCACGATAGGGCTCAAGGTTTCTGGCAATATATAAAACGATTTTATTATCATTAGTTAAAACATTTCCATTTATATCAATTTTAATATCATCATTTCTTTTTAGTAATTCCGTATCAATACCTTCATGAATGATTGTTAATTTATCTCTAAAGGTTTCTGGTGCTAGTGAAGCCTGAAATTCTGTAGGGGTAACAACATGATCACTTTGATACAAATCTAGTACAATAGGTGCATTCCTAGCAGATAATTTATTAGCTAAAAATTGATTATCAAATTTAAATTCAGGATCAAAATCAACATCAGCATTATTTGAGTAGTAAAAGAATTCTAAATAAGAGATAACTTTTGCATTAGGCCATACATTTTTAACAAACAACGACTCTCCCCATCCAGGATGCGCTATAATTAAATCTGCCATAATTCCATCATTTTTCATTTCAACAGCAACTTTGTGCAGAGAATTTGCCCTGATTATCTTTGCCTCAAATTCTTGAGCTAAAGGATGTATTCCTTTAGTATTTCCAACTTCTAGAACATACTTATGATGGTCAACTCCCTCAGAAGTAAAATCAGCCAAAGACATTGAGTGAACATCATAATTTTTATTTTGCGCTAATAAAGGAGCTAGATGTTTATACTGAGCAGGAAAGTTTTGATGAATAAATATAATTGTTTTATTTTTCTTCATAAATTATTTCACTCTAATTAAACCAAATTTATGTAACCACATAACAATTTTTAATATATCACTAATATCAATTTTGGTATCCTTTTGAATATCATCCAAAGATCTATATTCTGGAAAAACAAATGCCCAGACATTTTTAATATTTTCTTTACTCAATAATTTATGATCTCCATTAAAAATAAATTCAATACTTCTGAAATTAAGAAACTTATCCAAATTATCTTCAGCATAATCTGAGTGTCTTTTTATTTTATCTTTGTTTTTCAATATCTTAGTTGGATAACTTTCAAATAATAAAAAGGGGTCAATATTTGCTGAACTCTGATAATTTTTGATCTTATTTTCATTGCTATCTTTTCTTATGTGATCCAACTCATTTCTAAGATCAGAATATTGCTCTAAAATATACGACCAAGAAAATTCTTTTCTAGCTCTTTCTTGTCCAGACTTACCCATTTTAACTCTTAATTCTTTGTTAATAATTAGGTCATGAAGTCTAGATATAAGTATATCAATATCAACAGATATAATCTGACTTAGATAACCAATATAGTAATCATAATTATAAATACCTTTTCTATAATTATCTATTAACTCTTGTCCATTACCATTTGTCAAAGTTCTTGTTGGTATCATAAAACCATCTTTATTATCCCTAACTGTTTCTCTATAACCATTCCAATCTGAAACAATAACTGGTAGACCTGCTGACATTGCCTCAAGAGGCGTTAAGCCAAATGTTTCTTGAATATTGTCACTTAAAGACATAAAGATATCTGATGCAGCAATGGTTTTATGTTTGATATCTTGGTTTCTGCCATCAGCAAGATGAAGGATGACATTAGGCGCAATAGAACGATGTTCTTCAATATAAACATTTTTAATATTATCATTACCAAACCAACCAGTAAGTATAAGGTGTATTTTTTTATCTGGCCCAATATCTTTAGCAATTTTCTCAAGTGCATGATACATGGGATAATGATGCGATTTAGAATGAAAGGACAACCTTCCAACAAAAATTATAGCTACATCATCTTCGCCAATATTCATCTCCTTTCTACCCTCTTCTCTTAATTGGTCATCATAGATAAATTCATCGTTATTAATACCAAGAGGTATGATGGGTAAGAGTGGTTCGTTAAATTTATCAGCATTAATTTCTGATTTTAGAAATTCTTTTTGTTTTTCAATAATTACACTAACAGTCTTTTTTACGCTACTTGATGTACAAATTAATGCATCCCAAGGCCTTACTGGCTTAACTAAAAAATCAGAAACAGTATCCATTACAGAGTCAGAAGCGGTAGTATGAGTAATGCCCACCAAACTATATGATTTATGTCCAAATTTGGATCTAAATAAAGATTGAATACCAATTTTTGGTTCTGGAAAAAAAATTCCTCCAAATTCCTCTGATTTATGTGGTTCATCCCATGAAACCCAGTGAATATCAGTTTTCTTAGTTAATAATGGCTGAATAAGTTTGGTAACTTTTTCACGATCAATTAAGTTTTTTGTATAGAAACTTATAGTGTCAAACCCTAAACTGGCTACACCCTTAACATATGAATATCCTGCAGCTTGTCTTCCCATAAGTTTTTCACCAGACATATTAAAAGCGTCTGGCTGAAATAAAATAGACCATGGTAAGGATTTTTTAGTGTTTGACATAATTTATTCAAAAAACTTTAACTTCTTCAACTAAACCTAGATGTGAACGCAGTATTTGTTCAACACTCTTCTGTTCTGCATTTTCATCTTTTGAACCTATGCACCACAAATCAAATAGATTTTGTCTCTCTGCGCCTGTTACGGCTTTAAAGCCAGCGTTATTAAAAAGACCCATCAAAACAGTTCTAGTAAAACCGCATTTATGAGCCATATAATGGTTGCCTTTTTGTAAGGAAAGCCTATGACCGTATAATATATCAAGAGCAGAAATTGGTCCTGCTGGGGATTCATATAAAACATCTAAAAGTTTATCTTCCGCAACATGCTTTGCAACCGATTTAAGATCCGGACATGTAATAAGTAAATAACCATCATCTTTTAACACCCTATTAAATTCTAATAATGCTATATCAACTTCATGAGGGAAAAGATGCTCAATGTTATGCGAAGAGAAAATAGCATCATATGATGAAGTTTCAATATCAGAAAGATCTGGAAGTGCAGCAATAATATCAGGATTACAATTCTCATCTATATCAAGCCTTACTTCTTCCCATTCATCAGAGGCGAAGACAGGAGTTGTCTGAACCTTGGTTTTTGGACCGCAGCCAACATGTAAAAACTTTTTCATTATTTATCCTTATAAAAACTAATTACGGAATATTCCCACAAGGATTGTAAAGTACCATTTAATCTTTCGATTGAAAAGTCTAAGGTTTTCTTCAATTCTTTGTATTTCAGAGGTTTATCGATTGCAGAAATGACTTCATATTCTTTATCAGTCAATATTCGTTTGTAATTAGTTCTAGCAAGATGAATCTGAGTTTTTGATGTATTAGGTGAAATAATTTGATTTGGACGTTTAAAGATAAATGTATCATCCTCAAACATCATATCTTTAAAATGATTAAGATTTATATCCTTACGTGCACAAAATCTGTGTTTTTGTATTGTATGATGTGGACCCTTAATTGATAATATAGTATCCCAAATATCAAGAATATCCTTATCCTTAAATCTATCAACAATATTAGGTAAAGCGGGATTGTCTGCTTGGAACAATGCTTGAGGAAAATAAGACGCATTATCATTCCAGTTTTGAAAGAATAAACCTGATTTTTTTAAAATCTTATCTAAATCATAAATATTATAAGTTTTATTGTTTGGTGATAAAAAACGATACACAAAATTATCTTTTGAAATAACCTCTAGAGACCCCTTTGATATTGATGATTCGTATATATTAACTTTTGAGGGATGAACAGCGATAAGGCTTTTAACAAGATTAAATGCATAATCAATATCTTTTTCATTAGTATAATATAAATCTAAAAATCTTATTTTTTCTTTCAATAAATCAATAGAATTATAATAGTAAGAGGATGGCAAAGATATGACAATTGCACCCTGGTCGTTAAGTGAATTAGTTATTGTATTTAATGCTTTAGAAGGATTGGGATTAAAATTAATAACATCGCATGCATAAATAAGATCATATTTCATATTGTTATAATTAATAAAATCATCTTTAATAAATGAAACATTACTAAGTTGCTTATCATTAATAACATTAAGCACATGACTTTCTACGACATCTGAAAAATCAATACCTGTAAAATTAATATCTGGATTTCTTAAAGCATGATAAATAAGCTCATTACATCCACAACCAATGATTAATACATTTTCAATTTTTTTATTAGGATTTTCTGGAAATATACAATTTATTTCATCAGCAATATCAAATGCTTCACGTAAACCATTTTTGATTAATTCTTCAATATCAACAGGTTTAGGAAACGGAAAATTATCAAAATAATCTTTTATCTTAGTGTTAGTATTCATTTAATAAAAAAAAAGGTGGTCAAAAACCCCCTTTTCTTTTTTTTCCTTATTCGCAATTAACCGTATATTGCGGCGTCAGTTGTATCACTTAAACTTCTCATGATAATTTCACCATCATCAAGGCCTTGGTCAGTTGTAACACCAGCAAGGTATGCAACATAACTTACCTCATTAAGAGTGATTGCTGTATCGCTTACAACACCAGCTGAGTTAGCCCAATAAAGGTGAGCACCATCAGTATTACCGTCAGTTTCATAAGCTACGATAAAGAATTTATCACCAGCGTTATCAACTGTAATACCTGATATAATTTGACCATCAATAGCAGTAGTTAACGATTCAAACAGAGCAGCAGCATTTTCATTTGTATAGTCATCATACAAGTCTGAATTTGCAGAATTTGTTTGTGATGTACCTTCTGAAAGCTCAAGTACGTCAATAGCAGCAGTATCAAGGTTAGCAGCAGCTACAGCGTAAGCGGCACCATCAGCGCCTGCACCTGCAGGACCATCACCAATCACAGCTGCAGCACCGTCAGTACCATCAGTTGTATCAAGTTCTTCAAGGACTAGGAAGTCAGCACCATCTGTAAATTCAGTAACGCTATCAGCACCATCAGATCCATCAAAGAAGATATAGTTAACATCACCTGCTGTACCTAGTGCGATTGTGTCATCACCAAGACCACCTCGTACTGTACCTGTGTTATCAATCATATCAATAGTATCATTACCACCATATGTTATAACTTTCTCAGCTGCAGT
>MDTA01011645.1_pt1 | contig 10238 bp, 17 predicted proteins | sample 811151 | NCBI WGS metagenome assembly MDTA01 (sample SAMN05326648, study PRJNA326480) | marine metagenome | isolation source: seawater | place: Indian Ocean: South | collected 2010 | reverse complement strand
TGGGGCTCGAGGCGCCGCCGGTCCAGGCGTTGCACGTCCACCACCTGAAGCTGTGTGCGGCCATTGCTGGCCCTCCAAAGCCCAGCGACCTGACGGCGGACCGGGCGCTGCCGATGAATCAACACGTTGGCCTGCTCCGGGCTGTCCACCCGCGTGAGCGAAACCAACGCCCCCCAGGTTGTCAGCGCCGATGACACCGCGTTCAGCCAGCGCTGGTCCCAGCGATTGGCCGGCGTGGCATCGCCGGGCTGGATCCAGACGCACCAGTGCTTCAACACCGGCGGGCCAAAGGATGTTGTAGCGAGGGAGGAGGCATATCCCGGACGCTGGCCAGGCTCCTGGCGTTCCAAGGCAACCTGGAGCGAACGAATCTGCTGCTGCGGAGGGCAGAGGTCGGGTTGCATCAGGCGGCGGGCAGACCAACACCTCGGGCCATCAGCGTCGCCATCAGAGGAATGCTGGCGAAGCCCACCAATTCGATGTTGATGATCCAAGCCAGGCGTTTCGCGAGAGCCTCGCTGACCTTTGGCAGCTCACCCTTCCGAAGCGGAATGGCCCAGAGGATGTACGTGATGGTGGGGTAGAGGGACAGACCACCAACGGAGAGATACAAGCCGACCTTCCACCAGAACAGGGGGTTCTGGGTGTAAAACTCCGCGCCTTGGCCGAAGTGAATCACCCGAAGGATTCCACTGAGAAGCAATGCCAGAGCAGCGATGCCGTAGACGATGTCGGTGATCACCATCGCCGTCGCTTCCTGGCGATTCGGATCGGCTTTGATCAGCCTCCGCTCCAGCACAAGAGCACCGAAGCAGAGCATGAAGCTGAGGTAGTGAACGTAGGCAACGCCTGCGTTTTTGGCGATGTCGGATGTCAGAGCGACGGCCAGGGGCATGGTCGTGGCGGCAGAAGGTGCGGCGACCTTAGCCACCCAATTGAATTAACAATGAAAGATTCGCTTCAGTAACAGGAAGAAAGAGTGAAATAGCGCACAAAGTATTAATTCGGGAGTCTTTATTATGACGGCCAGAAAAAAACACTTTGGTTCTAGGTTCAATTCAGCCGTATCGTCATGATGACGAGTTCTCTGAGTGCCTTTCTTGGCGAGATTGGTCGCCATCAGCTGCTTACTCCAGAGCAGGAACTGATGATGGGCAGAAAGGTTCAGGCGATGGTAGCAATCACTGAACGCTGTCATCTCGCTGGCGGTAGTGGACCAGCTTGTCATTACAGCGACGAAGAGAAAGGAGTGATTCGGCGCGGCGAACGCGCCAAGAATCAAATGATCACCTCCAATCTTCGCCTTGTTGTCAATCTTGCAAAGCGCTATCAGGGCAAGGGGCTAGATCTTCTCGATCTCATTCAGGAAGGAACACTTGGGCTGACCCGCGCCGTCGAGAAATATGACCCCACCCGCGGCCACCGCTTCTCCACATATGCCTATTGGTGGATCCGTCAGGGCCTGAACCGGGCTCTCTCCACCCAAAGCCGCACCATTCGAATCCCGGTCAATGTCAACGAAAAGCTCACCAAACTGCGGGCGGCCAAGGCGCGGTTGATGCAACGAAACGGCCTGAGCCCATCAAGCAGCCAGCTGGCGGAATTCATGGAGATCCCCATCGCGGAGGTGGAAGACCTGCTGGCCTGTGAACTGCGCAGCGTCACCGTCAGCCTCCAGGGGGTTGTGAAATCCAAATCGGATCCTTCCGAACTGGTGGATGTGCTTCCAAGTGAGGAACTTCCTCCGATGGAACGGGCTGAAATCGCCGAACGCACCTCCTCGGTCTGGTCCTTGCTGGCCAAAGCCAATCTCACCCCGAAGGAACACACCGTTGTGACCCTGCGATTCGGGTTGGATGGCACCAACGAATGGCGCACCCTTGCAGAGGTGGCCCGCCACATGAATTGCTCACGGGAATATTGCCGCCAGGTGGTGCAGCGAGCCCTGCGCAAACTTCGCAAGACCGGCATTCAGAACGGACTGGTGGAATCCGCACTCTGAACGTCGGTTCGCCTAGCTAGCGCATTGCAGCTGAAGTGGAGAGAGTGGGACAACCCGGCTCTCTTTGCATGACCGACGACGCTGCTCGGACCACCGTCGAAGCCGACGTGCTCGAACGGGACGTGATCGATGAGAGCCTGCTGCGGCGGCTGTTGCAACGGGCTGGTCGGAGCATTGCAGGCCCTGCACTGGAAGCCCTGGAGTTAATGCTCGACCCTGAAACGCCCTCAGCAGCGCGGCTGACCATGCTCGCAGCGCTGAGTTATCTGTTGATGCCCGCTGACCTGATCCCCGATCTCATCCCTGTCGCAGGCTTCAGCGATGATTTGGTGGCCATCTCAGCCATGGTGGGGCTTTGGAGCAATCACGTCACACCGGCGATCCGAATGCGGGCTCGGCGCAAACTGGATCGCTGGTTCCCCCTTACGCACTGAATCGTTGAACTGAATTGTTGAACTGAATCGCTGATCGATGTCTGGCTGGACCCCTGAATTTGAAGCGGATCTCACCCTGCTGCTGAAGGACTGGTTGAAACACCAGGGGCGCACGCAGGCCGACCTGCGCAGAAACCTGCGCGCCGTATCGACCCGAATGCCAGCACTGCTTGAGGTTCTGGAGCGCGAACACAAACTGCGCGGGCTGGCCGGACTGGCCAATCGACTTTGCAGCGTCGAGGCCGAATGGCATGGCCAGCCCTCAGCAGACAACGTCGGCGTTGCCGCAGCCGAGGATGATCCTTTCGGTCAACTTGATCTGCTTTTGCAGGAAATTCGAGACGACTGCTCCGAGTAGGGGGCTTCACCGGCAAAGTGGTGGCTCAGACATGGCCCCGATGACGCCTACACAACTCCTGAGCGCCTCCTTCTTTTTGATGATGTCGTTGTGCGGAGCATCGTCGGCGCATGCCCAGACCGAAGGCTGGCTGAGGGGGCCTGGCAGCGCAACGGGCAAAGACAGCACAATCGAAGCGACCAATTGCATAACCGCCGCAGACGGCTCGATCACCTGTGACACCAAGGTGGTCAACCCGGCCAGCAACACCCCAGCGCGGCCGTACTACAACCCCTTCAACGACTGAACCAAGTGAGCGGACCCACCCGATCCAAGAGAAGCTTCCTTGGGTTTGTCGATGCCGGTGAACGCGAAGTCGCCCGACTGCTCACCCTGATCACTGCTGTGGTGATCTCTGCGGCGATCATTCAGCTGGTGATTTCTCTTGGCTCCAAGTTGCTGACGGGATCAGCGGCCACGTGGTTGGGCGACGACCTGATCAAAATCCTTGGCGATCTGCTCACTGTTTTGATCGCCCTCGAGGTGCTGCAAAACATCACCAGTTACCTCCGGCGTCATGTGGTGCAGATCGAACTGGTCCTGGTGACGGCTCTCACTGCCGTTGCGAGAAAAGTGATTGTTCTCCCTTCAGGCGCTGAAAATAAACCCCAACTCCTGGTCGGCCTTGGAATTGCGGTCGTCTCCCTGTCCGCCGCCTACTGGTTGGTGAAGCGAGCCAATACAACGCCCACCAGAGCAAGGCTGGGCCGTGGCACCGCCACCGGACTTGACTACCAAGACTGACTGTTCTCCTCGCGCCTCCCGCAAGAGGACCGGTTCGCGTCAACAGTGTGAGCGGTTTCGACCACCAAGGCAGTGCGAAGCTTCGGAATCAATCAACCCCTCCGCAATTCAGACAAATTTGGATGAGCCATGAAACCACTCGAGCTCGCTGTACTGCTCTTGCCCTTGCTGATCCAAGCCACGGCAGCCCAGGCCAAGCCAGCTGACATTCAATGCCCAGGCCAAAACACCATTGAGATGAGGTGGTGTGCGTCACAGAAATTGGACGAATCGAGCACAGCACTTCAAAAGAAGCTCTCGCCAGAGGCCTTCAACACCTGGAAACAAACAACTCAGAAGGTTTGCGCAGCCGCCTACGCCCCCGTGCGCCAAGGCACCATCTATCCACAGATGGTGATTGGCTGCGATGACCGACTCAACCGCAGCCTGATCGAGGAATTCCAGCGTTTCGGAGAATGAACCTGTTGAAACGTTCAAACGCTTCAGCCGAATTGGTCCACCTCGAATGGAAGACCGATTCCTTGATCATGGGAAGTGCATCAGAACAACGGAAGCTTTGAACTTTTTAGTTCCAAGCGATGGAGAAAGACCACAGGAAACGCCATCGGGAAAGGCCACGTTGATTGCCTCGTCAGGAGTGATGAGCAGCGCCCAACATGGGGCTTCAGGTCGTCAACAGCTAGCCCAACAGGGTTGCTGTCTCAACGTGCTCAAAGCACGTCCAAAGAGGAAGGCCGCCCTTCCCGATGGAAAGACGGCCTAGCTCGCTCGTTGATGCATAGCAATCGACCTCATTCAGTGTCTGATGCCTTGGGAGATCTCCTCCAGCAATGGAACTGAGAAAAGGAAGGTCGAAGCGTCTGGCTTGTGGCAAACCCTGGGGCCATTGGGTCCAGGTGTGAAGCAACTCTTCTACGGGGCACCTACGCACGGTGCAGAGAAGAGTCGACTGGCTTGACGCTCTTCGTTGTCGCGCCAGACGAATTGCTTACGGATGGGTGGAAACTGTTGGAGCAGGGGCCAGAAAGTCAGTCTGCTTCTGCGATGTGCTCAGGTGGAGTGTCGGCCGTCATGGGCTCCTCCGATCTCGATGAACACACTCTCGTCACCGATGACGCCAACGGCAATCAGCTGTCCTGCTCATTGCGTTTTGGGTCTGAGCGACCCATCGTGGGAATGGCGTGTCCATCCCAGTGCAGGGCCAACCAGAGCGTTCCAGGATCGCCATCCGTGCGCTCGATCCGGTGACGTTGATGGGGTGAAAGCAACAGATGGTCTCCAGGGCTGAGATCGACAATCCGGTCGGGGGATTGCAACGCAACGCAGGCGCTACCACGCAGGACCAGTACCCACTCGTGGTCGGCCTGGTCAATCCATTCGCTCAAAGGGGATCGGTAGTTGTTGGATGCGATCAGCACCAGCCTCCAGGTCTCGGCAGATGCCAACACCCGCGTTGATTCCTCACCTGCTTGGGGGCAACAGGTCGCCAAGAGATTGTCATCTCCCCCGGGGAGATGGTCACCCTCTCCCCAACGCCGCCCAATCTCAAAGCCCCAGGACTGCGCCAGAGCAACGACCTGATTGTGATCAGCACAGGACGCCAGCTGTTCGCGACTGCTGGAATCCTGCTGAACACGTTCCGCAAGGCTCTGAAGCTGGGAGATCTTGTTGAGGAAACGGATCAGATCCTGTTCCGCCATGTAGCGACTCCACTGCCCAAGAGTGATCCTGGCAACAGACCAATTCAGAAATTGCAGCAAAAGTCAGAGGATCCTGACCTTACGTTTCATGCCGTCTGCAACCAAGGCTCTAACCATCGGCGATCTGGAAGCAGGCTTCTCCACCTATTGCCAAGCCCTCCGACGCCTGGTCGCGGATGGACGAGAGCTGGGAGCCATTCGTCGGACAGTCTGCTGGGATTACCTCAACAGACTGCACAAATCCCTTCCCCAGGATTACCGCTGCCCCGATGAACTGATTCAGCGGTACCAGAGAGAAGCATCGCCTGCTGAAGCAGACTGATCAAAGCCACATCGTCTCTGTGCTGAGCCATGTCCTGCGGTGCTGCATCGGTGCGTTGCTCCTGATGCTGGTCAACCTTGGATCAGCCCAAACAGCCCAAGCTGCGGTTGCAGACTCCAGCCAGGGAGCACTGTTGTTTGAACAGCACTGCGCTGGTTGCCACATCCATGGCGGCAACATCATTCGCCGTGGGAAAAATCTGAAACTAAAAACCCTCGAGCGATATGGGATCGCATCGGTGGACGCCATCGCAGCCATTGCCCGCGACGGACAAGGCCAGATGAGTGGTTACGCCGATGCACTGGGAGCTGGTGGCGATCAGCTTGTTGCCGAATGGATCCTCAACCAAGCTCAGAATGCCTGGACCCAGGGATAAACATCAAGAGCGGTCCAGATGCCTTGCTTCCAATAAACGTCATCCTCGACAAGCTTTCGGACGATGCCAATGTCATCCGCCTCAAAGATCCCAAAAACATGGGTACTTCCTTCTGTCGGCCCGAGCGTGACAAGCGTCCCTTCCTCTTTTAGGGATTGAAGGCGAGTCAGATGCTCATCTCGATAGGGAGCACGCTTCTCAAGAGCATCTGCGCAGTAGGTGCCCCACAAGACAAAACGTGCCATGGCGAAAAATGAACAACTAAAGAACTTTTCCATCAAAAATTATTGCATAAAGGCACGAACAAACGCTATGTTGTAACGGTTGATTCTTCAAAAAAGCGATGCTCACTGGGAGCGACCTTCTCAATAAAGTCAAAGACCTGGGTGATGTTAGTAAGTCTGATCTAGTTCGCGCCTGTGGCTATGTCTCTAACAAAAAGGATGGTGGCGAGCGTCTAAATTTCACTGCTTTCTATGAAGCACTTCTTGAAGCCAAAGGTGTCAATCTTGGCATCGGAGGTTTGGGTGGCGTCGGTAAGGGTGGCCGCAAGCTCAGTTATGTGGCAAAGGTTCAAGGCAACGGCAATCTTCTCATTGGCAAGGCCTACACAGCGTTGCTTGACCTCAAGCCAGGAGATGAATTTGAGATCAAACTTGGCCGGAAGCAAATTCGCCTAACTCCCGTTGGTGGGAGTGACGAAGACGAGGAGTGATCCGCCATTTGAGATCATTCCATTGAAGCCTCTCAGCGTGGATTGACAGCTGTTTCACCCTGACAAAAGTCGGGGTTTTTCACTTGGCTCTGCTTTGCCGGGTGCATCTAATGCTGATCTGCAGCGACTCGCAACTCAGAGCAGAAACGACCTGCTTCAAGAGCAATGTCGCCAGGAGATGCTGCGGCCATCCTTTTCACAAGTGCACTGCCCACAATCGCTCCATCAGCACCCCAACCACGAACCTGACGAACCTGTTCAGACCCTGAGATTCCGAAACCGACGGCGACAGGAACGGGTGACGTTTGTTTCAGTTGCCGGACCAACCCTTCCACTCTGCTTTCCATCTGGGCCCGCTCACCGGTGACTCCGGTCACACTCACCAGATAGGTGAAACCTCGGCTACTTGTCGCAATCCGACCCATTCGATCTTTGGGAGTGGTTGGCGCAACAAGAAGCACCAGGTCCAACCCATACCGCTCGGCGATGGTGGACAACCGCTCTGCCTCTTCGAGCGGCAGATCAGGAACAACAAGACCAGCCGCACCGGCCGCCGACGCTGACTCACAGAACGCCTCCATCCCCACATTGAGCAAAGGGTTGGAGTAAGTGAACAGAATCACAGGTATCTCCAACTGACCTTTCAGACCCTGCAGCATCTCCAAAACTGCCTTGGGGGTGGTTCCGGCAGCCAAGGCACGGGATGCAGCAGCCTGAATCACTGGTCCATCAGCGAGAGGATCGCTGTACGGCATCCCAAGTTCCACCATGTCGGCCCCTGCGTTCTGCAAACTCAGGAGGACATCAGCGGTGACCGCGAGATCTGGATCACCCGCCATGAGGAACGGCATCAGGGCGAGGCGACCGTCCTGCTTCAGCTGTTCAAAGCGCTGGGCGATGGAAGAGGACTGCTGATTGGGCATCTCGGTCAACCGACCAGGAACAAACCTCGAAAGCCTATGAGTCGATGGGGGCTTCGCCGTCCTGGGAGTCAGGGACATCCACTCCGATCTTGCGCAACAGCGCCTCCTGCTCCTCCTCTGGAAGAGCATCAAAGCGGGCCTGAAGCGTTTCAGCCTCCTGCTTGTCGTACACCTCGCGGTAGCGACGCCGCTGATCCATGTAGGTCATTTGGCCAGTCACAACCCGAAACAGGTAGGAACTGGTCCAGACCACAACGATCACCACCAGAAGTGTCTGGGCAGCAATCCCTGCCGAAAAACCCTCAAACCCCGCAGCCTGAAAGCCAACTTGCCCAAGTCCCCCCAGAAGAAGAACAGCAAGTCCGATCAGAAGAACCTTTCCACGCGTCAATTCAGACGTCTCCCTGCCCGCTGAGACGGAAATTGAGGAAGGGAGCAAACAGGATCATCCCCGGGAAAAATAAGAAGACCATTCCATAAATCCCCAGACGCTCCAGCTTGCCCATGCGATGCCAGCGCTTGTTCATCCAGGCGTAGAGCGCAAGGGGTACGACCACGAGATAAGCGCCGCCCAAGACGACGTAGGCCAAGAGAACCAACAACGTGTCCTGGGGGACTTGATGGAGCAGGGACGAGAGGTCCAAGGCCTGAGGACAGCTGGGGGAAATCTAAGATGTTTACGGCGGGGGCATGGCGGAATCGGTAGACGCACGCGACTTAAAATCGCTTGGACCGAAAGGTCTGTGGGGGTTCAAGTCCCCCTGCCCCCACCACCAGCTTTTAGGAAGGCAGCAACTCAGCAAGCTTGGTGCGGAAATCTCCCTTGGGCATTCCGCCCTTGAGTTCGCCCTCAATCGAAAAATCTCCATCGGGATCAGTCACCAGCAGGTAGGTGGGCCACCCCATGCCCTCCTTGTTGGGGTACTGCTTGAGGAGGATCTTCCGGTATTTGCGGTACATCTCAGTGTCCTGAAGCATCACGGAGATGAAGCTGCAACCCAGTTCCTCAGCCACCTTGGCGTCGTAATGGCTCATCCGGTGACAGGTGCCGCAATCTTCAGAGCTGAACTTGATCAGGTGCATCGGAAACGGCCCAAGAGAGGATCTCTCCAGCATGGAAAGGAACCAGTCCATCCACAAGTTCAGGCACAAGATGGTCACGTCGACGCAATGTGATGCGGTGGCTGTTCACCGGCAGGTTGTAGAACGCAGGCCCATTCAGGCTGGCGAATGCTTCCAGATGGGCTAGAGCACCCTCCTCATCGAAGACTTGGGCGTAGCTCTCCATGGCATAAGGGGCATTGAAAATGCCGGCGCAACCACAGGAACTCTCCTTGGATGCCCGCTCATGAGGTGCTGTGTCGGTGCCGAGGAAAAAACGGGGGTCACCGCTGGTTGCCGCCCGTCGCAGTGCCTGACGGTGACATTCCCGCTTGGCCACTGGCAGGCAGTAGAAATCGCTGCGCAAGCCCCCAGCAAACATCGCGTTGCGATTGATGTGCAGGTGATGGGGTGTGATTGTGGCCGCAAGATTGGCATCAGCAGAGCTGACGTACTGCACTGCCTGCTCTGTGGTGATGTGCTCGAACACCACTTTCAAATCGGGATGGCGATCCCGCAGCGGTGCCAAATGGCGCTCAATGAAAACCGCTTCCCGGTCGAAGATGTCGATCTCGGCATCCGTCACCTCTCCATGGATCAGCAAAGGCATGCCGATCCGGGCCATGGTGGCGAACACCGAATCAATCTTCAGCAAATCCGTCACCCCGGCTGCGGAATTCGTGGTGGCATTGGCTGGATACAGCTTGGCTGCAGCGAAGACACCCTCCCGAAATCCAGTCTCGAGCTCTGAGGGATCAATGGAATCCGTCAGATACGCCGTCATCAATGGCGTGAACTTCAGATCAGCGGAGCATGCGGCCAGAATTCGCTCGCGGTAGGCACGGGCTGCCGCAACGGTTGTCACCGGGGGGCGCAGATTGGGCATCACAATCGCCCGACGAAAACGTCGGGCTGTATGCATCACCACTTGCGTGAGCATCTCGCCGTCACGGAGATGCACATGCCAATCGTCCGGAGCGACGATCGAGATCTGATCAGACATTCAAAGACAGACCGTTGACGGCAAGACGCAAGGCGGCGAGGCGATCGGAACTGATGTTGTTCTGGGGAACCCGTTCAAGCAGCTTCAGCTTTTGAAGACGCTTTTCTGTACTTCCCGTCGCACCCACCAGATACACCTGGCGCCCTTCTTCAATCGCTTCCTTCACGGCATTTTCAAGCGCAATTGCAGCGGTGACACCCAGATGGGAGACCTCTGAAAGGTCGAAGACGACCGCCTGACAATTGCCGATGGCGTTGTGCTCTCTCGAGATCGCTTTGGCCACACCAAAGATCATCGGCCCGGCGAGTTGAAAGAGAAGCACCTTGCCGGAGGCCTGATCCAACAGCACCTGTTCTTCATCGGTCAGCTCAACATCGTCATCGGCGGTGCTGATCGTTTTCACTTTTCTGGACTGCAACGCACTCATCCGATCAATGGTGAGCACGTTGGCCACGAAAACTCCGATGCCCACTGCAGTGATGAGATCCACCAGCACCGTGAGCGCAATCACGCCGTAGGTG
>MDTA01186525.1_pt1 | contig 10239 bp, 7 predicted proteins | sample 811151 | NCBI WGS metagenome assembly MDTA01 (sample SAMN05326648, study PRJNA326480) | marine metagenome | isolation source: seawater | place: Indian Ocean: South | collected 2010 | reverse complement strand
CCCAACGCCCAAATCAGCCAGCTTAGGACCGACTGCTCTAATTAACAATTTCTTCTGCTCGCCCAGAACCACGAAGCCTGGAGTCACTATTTCGCCCTCACCTAGGGCTACACGGGCCGATACATTGACAATCGTGCGTGCAGCTTCGGCGGCATCACTCATCTGAGCAATTGTCACCAGTTCGTAGGCTTCGGGATTAGCGGTCACATCCTGTTGTCCGAGTGTCCGGGAAGCAGCTTCAGCCCCACTCAAATCAGTAGCCGTGTAGAGACTGTATGACGAAGGGTCAGAAGTGACGTCGGATTGACCGGCGGTCCTAGCCGTCGCTTCCGCTGCGCTAACGTCGGATGCTGTGTAGAGATTGTAAGATGCTGGGTCAGAGGTGACTGCAATGATACCTTTTTCACGTTCTAAATCCAGAATTGGCAGAGACATCTCTCGCGCAAAGCTTTCAGATATTTCAGCGTCAGTCGAATCCAGACTATCTGCTCCCGCGAAATCCTCAAAGGCATCAACGTATCCATCACCATCATCGTCTGTATCCGCGTTGTTTCCCGTCCCATCACCGTCTGTGTCGATTGTCTCTGTAGGATCCTGAGGGAAAGCATCTTGGATGTTGGCGACCCCATCAGAGTCTTGATCGTAACCGTAGACGTGTACTGATCCACTCAGCGTCACGCCCATGTTGTTTCCAATGGAACCTACAGCGGCGACGTCACTGTCACCGTTCAGGGCCAACGAATAACCTGTATACTCATTGTATCTACCCTCCCCATACACAGTTGAAACAGGTTGCCATTGATTTTCAGTGAGCGAGTACGCAACCACCCTGCCTGAGCCTTCAATATCACCATTATCTGCCCTCGTCGAACCGACTAGTAAGATCGAGCCATCTCGAGATAAAGCAACCGACCACCCCGTTTCAGACCGAAGCTCTCCTTCGATAGTGGCTCCCAATTGGAGCCAATCATTCGCTTCGTCTGACCAAGCGTAAACCCAGGCACCGCCAGAAAGGTCCCCGCTCGACCCCATCCCGTAAGCTCCGATCGCGATTTGATTACCATTCTCGTTGAGGTCGATGGCCCACCCAAACTTCTGATCACTTATATTTCCAGTGATCGGGGTGCCTTTCGCAGCCCACACATTACCACTTCTCCGGAACAAGCTAACTTCACCAGCGTTGTTTAGTAAATCCTCACCAGGCTTATACGGTGAACCGACGGCGACCACCGCACCGTCATCGCTTATCGAAACTGAATAGCCGAAACGGGAATCACCCGCATTACGGGTCAAATCCGCTTTTTCGAGCCATTGCTCGCCATCCCATTCATAAATCCTAGCAGCCCCGACATTTTGCATAGAGCTAGAATCGGCCCATTTGGCTCCTGCTACTAAAAAATTTGCGTCTGCCGAAATCGATACACTTTCACCAAAATATTCGTACGAAGACTTGCCAGCTATCGGGTTGCCCTCGACGGCGAATACTCCATCAATCTTTACATACCTATATACGGCTCCACTCATCGAGCCAGCCCCAAGATCATCCCTTGGTACCCCGATAATCAGTGTTTCTCCGTCAGCACTAAGCTGAACCGAGGAGCCAAACCGTGAATCATTGGACCCTTCTATCTCTTGAACTTTCACCCATCCATCCGCACCAAAATCAAAGACGGCCACCCTGCCAGAAGTTCTCTCTATTCCATCATTCACATACCTATAGTCAGGTGTGCCAACAGCCAGAGTGTCTCCCTGAAAATCTAGATCCACCGAAAACCCCAACTGCCAATCTTCTTCACCGAAAATGGGGTCGCCCATTACAAGTGAAGGCAAATCCTGACTCGATAGCAATGGCCCAAGTCCAGCCGCCCAAGCTAAGGCTAAACCAAGTCTCAAAATCTTACTTTTCAATTTTGAAACTTTTAGATCTACAGTATTGAACGCCGCTGGTTAAGTTATCCAAACATGAGCCTTGTCTTTTCATCGAGTTACCCAAGAAGTGCCGCGTGATTCGTTAGCGTTGAAGTGATAATTAAATGGCTAAAATTGTATAGGGAGTCAAGATTCTGGTAAAAGGAAGCCGCAGATCCAGTGCTGCCGGAGCCTGGTTCATCCTCAAACGGAGAGGGACCTCAATTCACTTGTTGGTCTTTTACGGGTGTCAGAATAACAACATTAAAAATCGAGGGACTCCTTTATTGAAGGCTTTTGGGTCACTGGCGATTCGCCTGCCGGAGGTGGACTCGATCCCTCGTCAAATCGAGCTATAAAAAGCTCTTCAACCCCAAAATCCTCAATCAAATTTCCATAGGCGACTTTCGATTGAACTTGTGTAATACTCATGTGCCCAACCTCAGCTTCAACTTGCCCGAGGCTCTCTCCTGTATCTGGATCAATCATCTCTTTCCCAAGAGCGAATACTCTCCAGATTTGACCAACCTCTACGCCCAGTCCTTCTCCTCTATTAATTGTGACCCGTTTGCCTATTTTTCCCACGATGCGAGCTGGGAAAGCCTCATCAACAAGCTCGCTGACGATTTCGTTCGCCAGTTTATTTATGAGCGTCTGAATCAATCCCGAGCCAATGTTAGTCTGCTGACTAACCATCGTGTTTCTCTCGCTAACAATCAGGCTCCTCTCCGTGATTTTACCAGTTGTCGTATCGACCATTCTTAGGTTACAACTGATCCTCGCGTCTTCCGTTTCTCTTGTTCTTCCAGTCAATCTCGTATTGATGGATCCAATTCCATATCCAAAATCGGTGATCGTAGGTAGTATAGCGAAAGCCGCACCCGTTAACTGATTGATCTGGGCGGCACTTTCTCTCGTAATTGCACCAGTTTGTCCAAGTTCTTGCTCCTCGAAAATCTTTGCCAGCTGCTCACCACGGGCAACAACGTCGAACTTGTTTGTCGCGCTTAAGCTTGTTGAAATCGAGCTGGGCAGAGATTCTAATGCCTCGAAAAGTTCGACCTCGACACCGTCATTAGAAGCTTTGAACCAGATAGAATCGTTGGCTATCGGTTTACCTATTGAAAGGGACTTCTTCTGTGCCAAAGCCAATGAAGCTCCCTGTATTAGGGTGATTAGGAAGATTAGTGCTAATTTCATTTTATTATCAAAGCCCAAAGGATTGTTTAACATCCCCATTTAATCTTATCTTGTAATCTATATCGGCGTCTTCAAGGGCCTCTGCTTTCGCTCTCAGGATTTCCATCTCTGCATCTGTAAGTAAAGTTTTCCTACCGATCTTTTGCAGTTCTTCTATCGTGGCCTTCCAATTCTCGTAGGCATCCGGAGTCATCTCCATGTTGATGGCTAGTTCCATTGGCCCCTTAATATTGAGAAACCGAGACCACTCCTCGTAGCCTGGTATCGAGACTGAAACTTGATGCAAACCCGAACTAACACTAAGACCTTCGTTCAGATTTCCGACAACGATACCGTCAACTTGTACTTCGCCGTTTAATTTAGCATCGTTCATCACTACTCGGTTATCCACAATAGTGGGAAGAAGAAGCTTAGCCCCACCTGGCAACCGTACAGTCGCTCTTAGTGAAAGCTGTGTTGACTCAACGCTGGTTGAAATCTCGGAAAGGCTTTTTTTAGTCGCGACAACCTTGCCCGCGATTTTCTTTGCCGATGAACGCATCAGTTCGTCTATAATCGATTGTGTATCTCGACTGAACGTCTTGGATTCACGCCATGAAATTTCCTCCATGACGGAGTCGCCTAAAACTGATTTCGATCTGGAAACTATTCTATAGCTCATTCCCAGACGATGAAAATGGTTAACGAAAGCGGTTGGCATCACTGAATTCCCTTCAAACCTTCTTTGTTCGTGCGAATAAGAATCGACACTAAGGACCATCAATAAATCTGCCCCTAGTGTTTCTGCTAAATTGGTAACGGACGAAACCCCTAACAATTTCTCCCTCGGATCCTCGGGCTCATTCTCGACGCTATCTTTTATTGTGGAGAGTGTCTCACCCAATGCATTTAAAAATCCGTCGTAGCCTCCTTCTATTTTCGAAGATTTTGCCCAGTTTCCAGCAGGCTCTACAAGCAAATCGCTTTGGATGACGTTTATTCCGTTCTGTGCAAGCGATGACGATACGAGATTTTCAATTTGCCGCACTTGCGAATCGCTTATCTCAGAATCGATAGACCTACAGAAAAGAGCCAAGGAAGTGGGATTTTGCCCGAAGCCAGATGTTAATGCGGTCGTCATAGTTGCCATGAAGGCAACGTAGCTGAAGACCATTGGTGTAGCTAATTTCATAGCTCCGGCAATTCATCCTCCATGTTATCAGGTATCACTACTTTCTGTTTTTTTCCATAAGCAGTCGCTTGACGAAAAGCCGATAGGCCAGTTTTAAGATCTCCAGGTATGAATGTAATTAACGTTTTCAAAGGATTAACATATTTGAGTATTCCTACCTTTTCCATTGGCCCCGCGGACTTCAAAAGACTCTGGGCTTGGACGAGCAAATCTTTAGTTAATTGTATTTGCTGCTTTTCTTTTACTGACCCTGCGAAGAGGTGACTTATTCCTTCCGCAAAAGCAGCTTTAGACTCTGCGGATAACTCCTTAGATTCCTCCATGGCTTTCTCGCTCTCCTTAAAAGCTGCATCGGTAATTACTTGAGAATCCTTTAGACTTTTTACCCTCTTTCCCGCATCCGAGGAGGCTCCCTCTATAGCGTTTTTCGATTCCCTAAGTTTCTCGACCGTTTCACTCTTTAAACCTAGTGCAATTGCAAAATCAATATTGGCCTCAATGAATTCAAGCCTTGCTTCGCTGATAGCATTAAGTGAGTTGCCGAGAGAAGAAGCTAAGTCCTTCCGTGAGATGGAAGTTTCGCTCGACGCCGACTCATCACTTGCCAGTGGATTCAGCTTCTCTGCCAGTGGATTCAGCTTCTCTGTCAGTGGATTCAGCTTTTTTTTCAAATTACCAAACTGAGCTTCAACTGGAAAAGCTAGCCAAGCGGTAAACAATAGGACGACGACAATGTGATTTTTCATATTATAAGTTTCCTCTTTCGTATTAAACTAGTCTCAGCGAATTCCTTTAGATCGCAAAATGTCGACTAGCATTTTCGCTGTTTCAGCACCTGCCTTATTCAAAGCATTCGCTTGTGCCACTTGATTATCCACGCCTAGACCCGCGAATGGCTTCCCCGCTACGGCGGCTGCTCTTACAGGAAAAGGTTTGGTTAAATCAAAGACTTGAGCATCAACCGTAACATCGACTCTTGGCTGGAGCGTTGCAGGGTCTTCCTTGGCTGGACTTGTCGTCATTCTATATATGCTCAAAAAAGGTATTCCTAGCTCTCGAAGGAGCTTACCAGCAGCTATTCTAGTCGCGGGACTCACATCGCCACCAGACGAAAAATCAGATATAAACTGGCTAATATTTACGCCAGCATCTGCCGCATTAACATACTGATAATTGTACTCAGATAAGACATTACCGATCGCGACGTCTACGCCGCCCGCTGAAAAAACCCTAAAGTTTAGAGCATCGGCTTTTTTTTCTACGGATCCACCGGTCGTCTTTACCACCGTTGCATCTAGTGATTCGATTACATCCGATCCGTCGACACTTTGTTGCAAATTTTCGTTCACCTCAGCATTCACCTGAGATACCGATTGTCGCTTTTCGCCGTACTGTTTGACCGAAGTAATTTCTCGAGCGATTACAACACCGGCAATGTACGATGGTTCAGCTGATACTCCTCCTTGTCCACCACCCGCGTTGTCTAATACTCTTTCTATCAAATTGTCATTTAATGTAGCCTCGATGAAAACTCGAAATCTCTTTGATGTCTTATCTGTCTCTTCGTCAATAACCTCAAAATTCAGCACCACCTCGTCGATTTTGGCGACCAAATCATTCTCAACTTCCGAGAAAACGCCATAGCGTGATTTCGAAAAAGTCGCTGCATGATTCTTTAGAGAATTCACCTTCGCGAAGCCTATCGCTTTTCTCTCTTCGTCTTTAGTAGGGCCTCTAAATCCTTTGTACTCGATTTCCCCAAAGCCTTTCGATGTAGAACCAAGGGCAGCTGGAACTTGTAATGACCCGAAAACGAGAAGCATAGATATGAGCTTTATAATTCGCATTTTGATATAACCTTCTTTTCTAAGTTTTTGTCAGAATTCATTTTCTGTATTGTTGAAAGCATTACGCCTTTTAGGGCGTCCGAAAGCACACTGAAGTCATCTACCGAAGGGTTGCTTGCGGGAACAACTTTCGATGCACCTTTCTTTTCGGAAGCTGAAAAATATTCTCGTTTAAAAAACGGTTCGTAAACCTTCGAATCAACGTAAGCTCCGTATATAAAAAGAATTTCGCTGGCTGTGGATTTTTTGCTTTTCACTTTCGCAAAACCCTTCAGATGCAAATCTATCGCAAACGTGGGGTCAGGTATATCGAAATTCACAATATCCCCATCTTGGAAGACCAATGCCATACTAGCATTTGACGCGTCCTTCGAAAATGGCAGAAGTGCAAGTCTGCGCTCGCTCAGTAAAAGTGAGCCAAAGAGATGACCGACCTGGTTGCCGTATCTACTACCAACCTGCAGTCTTTCCGGTAAAAACTCGATCGCCCTATCGCTAATCGTAACATTCGCTACCTTTATCGTTGACCTACTCGATTTCGGAATACCAACCAATCCTGCCTTCTCGTCTATCACTTTTAGAAGCTGTGAATCTTCTCCAATCATCATATCAGCGATTATGCACGAGACCTCTTCGTCACTAAATGGAGACGACGATGAGTCGATCCTTTCTATATTTATGGGGACACTGCTCACAACCTTAAAATCTTCGAAATCGACAATAAGCATCTCAAAAAACAAACTAACTAGGAGTTTGTTTGCATCTCCAATTTTCTCTCTCACAACCAGTTCTTGGCCGAGGGCTATGGCTAAAACATACCGGTCTCCCGCAGATCCGTCAGCTAGGTCGACGGTTAGATCGATATTGGTAAACCGTTCTTTGTTTTTCAGCAAGTGCTGGATTAATTGCTTCTTGATCTCTGTACCAGAAATATCGCTTTTCAAAAGACCAGAAGTAATCGGGTAGACGGATGATGCTCCTTCCCCTTCCCTCATCGAAATACCTCCCCAAAAAACATCGTCTGCAACAGAGGATGCGGTGGATAAGGCCGTAATCAATAGAACAATTTTCGATGCTGGCCGTGCTTGACCGTTACATCCACGAAAAATCCTGAAAAGAATCAAAAAGTTAGCCGAAAGGTTGGATGCGAAAAATTTCACAATATTGGACGTCAACATTTCTCCTTATTTTTCCAACTCTAAAATCCATCTCCTTTTAATTGTAACTAGGCGTAGGATTTTCCTCTTTTATGAAATTTAATTATTTCATGAATCTCGCGAACACCCTAGACAAACCCCTAAATTCTCGGACTGCGAAATAGCAAGTTCGCCGATGCGTGCGGTGTACCCTATTACGCGATGACAAACGCTCTGAGTGGGCGTCCAGTTCAGGCCAATACCATGATAAAGCTCATGATCTATCCGTACCTTATTTCCGAGCAGGTCAACCGGTTAGCGGTCGCGTGGATTGAGGACAGACGAAACGACTTAGGCATGAATACGGATGATTTCCACATCGTTCCCTTCAAGGGCGAAACGATCATAATGATTACAGGTGACGCCGTGCTGGTCCAGGCACTTAGGGAGATTGGGATTGAGGCTATGGGGGACAAGAAGGTCTATGATATGGTAATGGCGATCAGGGATGCAGTGGTCGACGAAAGGTGAGAGGAAAGGTTCCGATGCTGTCTAGCCGTTGCTTTTAACAACCTAGCGTCGCCGCACCATGTCATTTTTTCAATCTGCTCACGTTTGGTTCCGTCATTCCAATTCTCCGGTCTGAGGTACTCGGGCATCCCCCCCTTGTTCAATTTCCTGCCATAATTGCTGCAGAACAGTTCATTCAAATGTTGCCTAATGCCCCTGAATAGATTTTTAAGTATCTGTTCATTAGGTAAATAACGAATTCTATTCTCGGTGAATCTGGGGTTTTTAATTGTTTGTGAACAAACACAAGAGCAATCGGGTCAGATTGGATTTTCGATTCCCTGCCCCGATGGCCGCTGCCCAGATTACTGTGAAGATATTGAGCGTAATTCTTAAACTCCCCACTGCTGCACAAGCATGTATAATCTGTGGGATGAATGGTAACGAGGAAGGCACATTCTAACCCCGCTCGCCAAGTCCGGGTCGCAAGCGTGAAAGAAACAGACAGCTATATTTTGGTTTTCGCAAAAAGGGAAACGGATCCGCAGCGAGATCGAATGGGAACGCCTGGCTGGCTGATCAAGGCGTAGGCAAGATGCTTGTGGAAAGGTATGAAATTTCTGATTAGCAAAACCCGAGCTGGCTAGGGAGTAGGGGCTCGCCCTTGACTGTTTGGAAGAGTGCCAAGAAGCTTAAAGGTATGTTCCGTTTCCTTCCAGCAATTGTATTTTTCATATTATTAGAAGGGCCCGTAGCAACAAGCGGGGTGATGTCAGTCAAACGGCCAAACGTTGTGTTTATTTTGGTAGACGATTTGCGCAACGACGTATTCGGCTACATGAATCATCCTTTCGTAGAAACGTTGAACATCGACGCTTTGGCGATGGGTGGGATGCAATTTGAAAATGCATTTGTGACCACGTCCCTTTGTTCACCAGCAAGAGCATCGTTCTTGACGGGTCGCTACATGCACAATCACAAGGTCGTCGATAACGCGGATAAGATGCCAGAAGGTACGGTGACTTTCCCGATGCTTTTTCAGCAAGCAGAATATGAAACAGCCTTCATAGGTAAGTGGCATATGGGAGGGAGTAGTGATGCCGTAAGGCCTGGATTTGACCATTGGGTCAGTTTTCGTGGGCAAGGATCTTATTTTCCCGAAGGAAAAAATTTGAATATAAATGGACGTTCTGTTCCGCAGCAAAAATATATGACAGACGAATTGACCGATCATGCAATTAGCTGGCTGGATAATCGTGGTAGAGAAAAACCATTCTTACTCTATCTTTCGCATAAAGGTGTTCATGGCTTTTACGATCCTGCCCCTCGGCACTTAGGTCACTATAGTAATGAAACTTATATCCCTTATAGCGAGGAAGTTAGTATAGAAGGTATGGACAAGCTAAAGCCGATGTGGGTGCACGATCAGCGGAATAGCTGGCATGGCATTGAGTTTCCCTATCACGGACGTGCAGAACAAACCGTTGCTGAGATGTATCGGCGATATTGTGAAATGGTTTTGTCAGTTGACGAAAGTGTAGGCCGAGTTTTGACTGCATTAAAGCGTTTGGAAATAAAAGACGATACGTTGATAATCTTTACAAGCGATGGGGGGCATTTGTGGGGAGAACATGGCTTGATTGACAAGAGGTGCGCATACGAAGCGTCAATTCGAATCCCTTTACTTTTCCATTGGCCAAAGGCTATTAAGCCGGGTTCTATTTGTTCGGCGATCGCAACGAACATCGATGTGGCTCCGACGCTGCTCGCCCTCGCTGGAATACCAATCCCGGCTGAAGTTGACGGGAGCAGCCTCCGCAAATTCCTCTTCGAGCCCGGATCTGTCGATGAACGGCCTCCTTTCGTCTACGAATACTACTGGGACCCATCTTTCCCACATACTCCTACAACGTTTGCTGTTCGCAATGAACGTTTCAAACTCATCCAATATCACGGTATATGGGATACTGACGAGCTATATGATCTGGAGGCCGACCCGCAAGAGACTACAAATTTGATTTTTGAGCCTGCGTATAAAGATCGAGTCGAGGAGCTTCGAGAAATTCTTTACCAGCGTCTTTTGCAAACTCGCGGACTGTCGATTCGCTTGGGGCGCAAGCGAGATCATGGGCAGAACCTGCGAAGTTCGACTAATTCAAAAAGATCCTCTTTCCCATCTCACATGATTTCTATGCCAAGCGAGGATCGGTAAGAGAAGAACGCCGAAACGTGTAAATTGTCTTTGATTCGGTCATTCTACCCCTTGCTGACACTTTCAGGATAGGATATATATTTGTCACTTGGATAAAAAGTACGCAATGAAAATACTCTTTCCCGACTTCTGGTTTGCTTGCTTCTTCTTAGTTCATCCCTTTTTTCGCAACAGAGTAGGGAACGAAGAGCCATTCCGTCGGATGAAGAGGTGCAGCAACGCGTTCCCAAAGGGGTTACATTCATTCCGAATCTT
>MDTA01160673.1_pt1 | contig 10239 bp, 6 predicted proteins | sample 811151 | NCBI WGS metagenome assembly MDTA01 (sample SAMN05326648, study PRJNA326480) | marine metagenome | isolation source: seawater | place: Indian Ocean: South | collected 2010 | reverse complement strand
GGTCAAAAACCCAGTAGTAGAGTTGGATGGTGATGAAATGACAAGGGTTATATGGGAATTTATTAAGAAGAAATTGATCCTCCCATATTTGGACCTTGGTATAGAATATTACGATCTTGGAATGAAAAGTAGAGACGATACCTCTGACCAAATCACAATAGATTGTGCTAATGCTATAAAAAAAAACGGAGTTGGAATTAAATGTGCAACAATCACACCAGATGAAGCAAGAGTAAAAGAATTTAACTTAAAAAAAATGTGGCGTTCTCCTAATGGAACAATTAGAAATATTATTGGAGGAACTGTATTTAGAGAACCTATTATTTGTAAAAATGTTCCAAGGCTTGTCCCTTCCTGGACTGATCCGGTTATTATTGGAAGGCATGCATTTGGTGATCAGTATAGAGCAACCGATTTTAAAGTGCCTGGTAAAGGAAAACTAGAAGTTAAATGGACTTCTGAAGATGGAAAAGACAACAAAAGTTATGAAGTATTTAATTTTCCAGGACCAGGAGTTGCATTATCTATGTACAATTTAGATAAATCTATAGAAGACTTTGCTAGATCATGTTTCAATTATGGGTTAATTAAAAAATGGCCTGTCTATTTATCGACGAAAAATACTATTTTAAAAACATACGATGGAAGGTTTAAAGATATATTTCAAGAAGTATTCGAAAAAGAGTTTAAATCAAATTTTGATAAACATAATTTAACTTATGAACATAGGCTTATTGATGACATGGTTGCGTGTGCCATGAAGTGGAGTGGCAAATATATTTGGGCGTGTAAAAATTATGATGGTGATGTTCAGTCAGATACAGTAGCTCAGGGCTACGGTTCTCTAGGTTTAATGACTAGTGTATTATTAGCACCAGATGGAAGAACTATGGAGGCAGAAGCTGCACATGGAACTGTTACGAGACATTACAGAATGCATCAACAAGGTAAAGAAACTTCAACCAATCCTATTGCTTCAATATTTGCTTGGACAAGAGGTCTAGCTCATAGAGGTAAATTAGATTCAAATGATGAGTTAATTAAATTTTCTAAAACTCTAGAAGATGTATGTATTAATTGTGTTGAAACAGGCTCAATGACAAAAGATTTAGCAATTTTAATTGATAAAAATCAAAAGTATTTAACAACAAATCAATTTTTAGATGCTATTGATGGAAATTTAAAAAAGAAATTAAATTAGAAGCTACTATCTCTCCAGCCACCTTTGTTTTGCATGATTTCCCCTGGCACAGATAAAATAGAGAACAAAGTGTCCTCATCTCCTGTTGGACCAGCAACGTTTGCAAATAATTTATCAGCAAAAATTACAAGTTCAGAAAGCACACCTTTTCTAACATATGCGCAGGCATTATTTGAGGGGTTTTCAACATCTTCAGGTGTATTTAATTTTAATTTAGCTGAATTGTTGTAACCACACTCATCATCAGATACACAAATGAAAGCTGAACCTTGATCGCATGGCGTATCATTTGGTGGCGGTTGATAAATAGGAAAATAAATTTGGCCTTTAAATAAAGTCGGTGATGCTGATGCTTTTCTAAATGTTTTTGGTAAATAAAAATTATCAGAATCGTCTTTTCCTAATTTAATTACCCATGCATCTTTACCATCAATACATCTTGAAAAATCCGTAGAACCAGTAACATTTTTACATACAGTCGCATTATCTACTGAATTAGCACTATCAGCTCCTTTTAGAGCTTGAACTACAAATTGAGCATCATTTCCTTTTGGAATAATTGTGGGACCGTTAAGATGTTTAAAAAATGGATAATCAGGATCAGTTACCCCATAAAGAATGTTATCCATTTCATCTTCTCTTCCACCAAGATCAGTGAAATTTCCAGTTGATCCAAATAGCATGAATTTTCCATATGAAACTCCTATACCCGCATCCATTCCAAAGTAAGAGTACCTTGCGTTATCTATGTTAGAATTTAATCTAAAGAGAGTTGTTTGATCAAAAAGTTTGGCACCGTTCTTAGTAGAATTTGATAAATTAATTTTTGTAATTTTTCCTTCTAAATCATTTACGTATACCAGTGCACCTCTCCAAGGTATTCCAAAAGCTGTGTCTGGTGTAATTACAACTGGTGTTGCGGGAATCGCGTTAGATATATCACTCCCATTAGGAGTAGCTACTGTATCTGAGCCGACTGTAATTCCAGCAGGTGAAGTGTCTACTATATTAATTGGACCTCCATTTACCTCGGCACCAAAAATTGTGCCAGGATTATCCATATCATCCATAGTTAGATCTACCAAAAATATTGCAGATCCTGCACATGAATCATTTTTGCTCATTCCACCAGCTAAAATAGCAACGTATTTATCGGTATTTGTACCTCCTGAGGCTAAACCTCCTGATTCTGATATATTTGGAATTCTGACTATTCTGGGAGTAGACCACGTCTCTCCTAGTTGAGTATAATCATACTCAGGAGTTATTCCTGTTGCACCTTTACATGCAGTAGAAATAGCAAATTGATCTGTATTTTTATTTCTAAAATTTTGATCGGCTTCTGGGAGATCGTTGCCTGCAGCATCCTTTAAACTTGTAACATAAGCGTTTACAATCTTTTCTGATTCAAAAGTTATCTGTAGTAAACCATCCTTCATCATCGCACTTTTAATTCCGAGTGCTTTGGAAAAACCACCTTCAAGAATTTTTGCACTTAATACTCCTGCGGGTATTTGTTTATTATCTTCAATATCTAAAGTAATGTTAGCAAAATGAAAAGTTTTACCTCTATAACAAGCGGTAGTACCTACATCTTTAAAATCTCCATCAGCATAATCATCGTCACCTGTACATCCAGCAATGTTATCTTGTTCGGTTGTAGTCTCTCCAGTATCGTCTGCCGCTTCGTCGGCGTCTCTTGCTGTAGTATAATTATCTAAAGCTTGTATACCTTCTTCTGACTGAAGAACAGAAGCAAATCCAGAATTATAGGGTTCTTCTCTAATACTACCCTCATGATCGGCTATTAATATTTTTTTATTGATTTGGTCGTTGAAAATAGAGAACATGTGAATAGGGCCTTTGCTATCTTCTACAATCGGATTGGTTACATCTAGAACAGAAAAACCAGCACCTCCTCTTCCGTATGGTATAAACAATAGAGTACGCCATCTTTTCTCTTCCCGTGCGCCGTCGGATGAGTAACCCTCTATATACACATCATGCACCACTGGAGATCCGTCAACTCCAAAAATAGGATTTGTTCCACCTGAGGCTACCTTGACTTCCTTTTCTGTTTTTGTTCCATCACTATCTTCTTCCATAACAATCGTAACACTATCTACATTTCCGTCATACGATCTATTAACAATCTGGGGTAATAACGCAGCAACAAATGGAGGAATAAAACACCATTCCTCTTGACCTGTTTCTGCGTTAATAGCGTGCAGACAACCACTGTTAGATCCTGCGTAGATTATATTTTTTCTGTTAGAATGTTTAGTCATAAAACCTGAATAGTTGTTTATGCTTCTATGATACGCTTCTTCATTATTATTTGTAAAATCTAAGCTTGCATCTGGTGGACCTACTTCTATTAATTGTGAATGATATATATCTCCCATCACGTGATCTCTTACTTGCGTCACATTACAATCACCGTTGTAATCAAAATAATCATTTCCTTTCATGTAATTAATTAATCCTGTAATATCGTCCTTATTCCCGTCTGAACCTACAGTTTCACATGAAGAACTCGAATGGTGATAATCCTGAACTGTGTATCCAAGAAGATCAAATAAATTTGTTATTGCGCTGGTGTTTTTAACAGAAAAATTATCCCAATCATTAAAATATGATGCACCTGGCATTGCTGTCCATATTTTTCTTCCATCATCAGCATCACCTGGCGTTGATTGAGCTCTAATTTCTACAGCAGCACTCCAATTATTAAAGGGATTTGGTTTTGAAGTTTGGTGCTCTACATTTCCCTCGCTATCAATTTTTTTTCTAAGCAAGGTACCTTTCCATTCACCGAATTGTTCATAAGCAAATTGTGCTTGATATAAAGCTCCACCTTCTTGAATGGTGGCAGTAATCGAAGGAGCGGTAAATGCGAGTTTGTCAGCAATAATTTGTCTAATCTTGCTAGTCAATTCAGATTTTAATTCTTCTGGAGTGTCTGCAACGATTGTTGGCTCACAATCATCAGATCCTGCGTTAGCACAAGATCCTGCTTGGGCAAACGCATCAAATAAATCCATGGCTCCAGGTCTTATACCTCCACCGTAAGCTACCATTAATGTTTTGACACCTTTGTCTCTTAATTGCGATATAACTTGTCCAGCATTACCTTTCCGTGTAGTTGTGCCTGAACCTCTAAATTTTCTATGAGTAAAACCACTATTCATCATAGCACCATCACCAATAACAATTACATAATTAAGTTGACATGCGGAATCTGGATCAAAAATTGATCCCCCAGCGTTCGGATCATTAAAATACTTTGATGCGAGCTGAGCAAAAGCATTAGAGTCTGTTCCCCAAGCAAGGCCTAATGGCTCTAAAACACCCATAATTTGGCTAGCACCTCTTGAGCTAATTCCTACATTTATACAAGAGTCTGAATTGCAGAGTTCACTCGTTCCATTAGGATGGCTTAATGTTTTTGTTTCACCACCTTCAGTTATAGTTACTGGTTGCCATGATTTATAATATTGACAAGTATCATTAGTATGACAAAATTTTCCGCCATCTGTGGAGTTTTTATGTTTACCACTCTCACCGGCGTTCCAATGACCAAATCCAAAATGAGCTCCTGTAGTTAAAGTAGTATCGTTGACAATTGCATTAATAGCTTGTTTTACACCATCCCATCTTCTTATTCTAGGTCCCCCCATTTGTTGTAACCATGATGTATTTCTTAGATCTTCAGTAAATTTAGTTTCATCGAACTCATCGATGTAACCTCTTGAAGTAGCAGTTAAAATTCTGTTGTTATATTGATCTACACTCAGTCCCCAAACTTTAGAGAAACGAACATCATCTCCTGCTAATTCTCCAGCATTAGCTGTATTTGTTAAGACTGAATTCGAACCTGCACCAATACTAGCTTTAACGGTACAAGTTGTGTCAGTCAATTCTAACTTTTGTATAGCGTGATTAATTCTTGATCCAAGATAAACAATATTACTATTACCTGGCGAGACAGCAACAGTAGTTGCATCTATTATCTCATTTGCATCAGCACTTAAATCAGGATTATCTGTATTTGAACATCTTCTAGTTGGAGTTATCGAGGTAAGAGGAGCGTTAGTTGAAGCTAAATTTAAAGTATATCCATAGAGATCTCCATCGGTCGTGTTGGTTACATAAACCATTGTACCCTCATTATTTACTGAGAGCCTACCCATTCTTCTAAAGGTGACATTGCCTCTCCACGATTGAGTAATACAAGTTACTGTTTCAAGATTACAAGTACTAAAATGACCACCTCTTCGCCATGAGCCACCAATGAACAAATAAGGGGTACCGCCAATTTCTTTAACATCGATATCATTAATAATCGCACGATTAAGACCAATACGTATTCCTATTCTACAATCCGTCCCATCCTCAGTAAAACCATAAACTACATTTCGATCTCTTCTTTCTCTATTTATAAAGAAGAATAAATGATCACCGGTATTTCCTCTAAAATCTCTAATAAAATTTAATCCAGCATTTCTTCTCATGTTTCTGTTGCTTGTGGTAAAATTGGTATTTGTTTCATCACATGATTCTGATGGAGTAACTCTCATAGGCATAAAAGTTTCATCTCTTTCCCCATCCGCTGTATATCTTAACAAACCAACCGCATTTCTCCCATTTTGATTAATCAATATTCTTCCTTGAGAGTCGTATACTGCTCTAGGTGTAGCTCCTAATCCTTGATCACCAATCCATGCTTGCATACTTGCTGAGCTGTCGACTAAAAACAAAATATTTGCTGCTACATCTCCATCTCCTGCTCCTGGTGGGACAGGTTTTGAATAGGAGTTATTATTTAAGTTTAAAAATATAAAAATGATAGATATAAATTTTAAATATTTCATATTCTTCCGTCTGACCCAACTAAATTCTCACCATTTGTGAAATCAATCATTTCTGAATTACTTATCTCCAAAAATTCGTGTATTTCTTTACCAAACTTTACCTTACCGTAAAAAATTAATAGATCTCCAATACTTAAATTTTTATGGCCAATCCAATTTTCCCCTCTAGCCTCGGCTCCAGGGTCTGAAATAAAATCTTTTGTGAATTGGTAAATTAAATTTTTATTATTTTGATCTATATTGACTAAGTTAATACCAGCAACCTTAGATTTATGAATTATGACTTCTAACTCTGTATCTTTTAAATTTGAACCATCGCAGAAATCTTCAGCATAATCAAAAAATACTACGGAAGCTTCTTCTTCATATCCCTCTGCATCGTAGGTATCAACAAATTCAAATGTTTGAATAGCTGTATTTATATTAGATCCAATTGGTACATTCAATAATTGACATGCAAATGACTTATTGAAAATAAATAATAAAAAAATAATATATAAATAAAATTTTCTCACTGGTTCAAATTTAAATTATTAAAAAAAAATTTTCAACATACAATAATGTTTAAATTGGTCTTGATTTGTACAAAATTTAGTGGGAAATTATTGCAATAGTCTCTAATGGTATTAATATTTCAGGATTATCAGCATCACCCATTATACCGCAAGCATATATCCTGTAGGCGCTGCCTGTTCTTTGTGATGTGCCAGAGGTTTTTTTAAGGCTACTTCCAGCAGATTTGTATGTTTGTGATCCTGCATTGACTGTAAAGAATTCATAACGATATTTTTCTAAATTTCTGATTTCATTTGCGACTTCTGCTGTAGTTCCCAAATCTGCAGTATTTTCTAGTATTGGTTCGATTACGCTGTAAAAACTCACATTTTTTATGTGTTCATAAACCCTAAAGTTTGTATCTCTGCTCAAATTTCTAAAACTTTGATAACATGCTGTATCTTGATCTAATCCTGATAAATCATTTTCCCTATTAGTTGGGATGCCTCTTATGTCCTCATCTCTATTTGTAGCCGATGTCGCTGGTCCCATCATATTATCAATTAATCTTTTTTCAGCTTCAAGTAATGCGTGCTCTGCTACATAAAAGGTTTGTTGATATTGATCACTGCTATTATTGCTCTGGTGATCAGAGGAAGATATTACTATTAATCCTCCACCCATTAAGGACATTGCTAAAAGCAAAATTAGTGATAATACTAAAGTAAATCCTTTTTCATTCTTTCTCATTATTTAAATAATTCCCCTCCAATATTTCTTGTGTTTACCGAAACTATAACTGAGTCTCTAAAATATTTATCAGTATATTCTTTATTTCTATCATTTAATCCTTTTATCGATCTTTTTTTTGTAGCTGGTGCATCTTTAGAGAAAAAATTATCTTTTGACCTAAATGTAAGTCTTATATCAACTCCTCTAATATCAAATAATCTATCCCTTATATCAACTAGCTCAGGGGCTGGATATTGACCAGAAGAGTTTTGTATTATTAAACCTTTTGAATCAAAAGGTATGAATTCCATATCCGCAATATGATCTCTAACCATCTCTTTGACTACACAATCTTTACAGTCATCACTCCATGAACCAGTCGCTGGGAAAATGCAAGGCAATTCGGAGTATTGATCTATTTCGATTGGCTCAGGTAATCTTGGTTGTTGCCAACTTTCAACTGTTTTATAAACTGCAAATCTTGGATCGCCATCGGTTGTTACTGGCTCTGCAAAATATGTTATTCTGAATTTTTGATAAGGTTGGTTTCTATTATTTTGATTAAAATCTTCATAAACAATTTGAATTTGATCACAACAATTATCGTCAGCAATGCCTGGCACCTGTGCTTTTAATTGTGTTTGACTAGGACTTGTGTCAGAACCAATACTTTCATAACCTAAAGTGTTTTTTCTAATTACAATTGGGTTATGACTTTGTTTTTGATCTGTAAAGCCATCATCAAACGAAAGATAACTTGTTTTTGATAGTAACATTCCATCTGGATATAGATCACATTCCTCTCCTGTATCATCCTTGGTATCTAATGCAAATTTTGAAATTGTATGGGTACCGGCGTAATATCTAAATCCAGACATCCTAACATCTCTCATTAACATAGAAACTAAATCTCTACTTGATCTGCTAATCTTAGCTTTTTCACTAACTTGAGAATAGGATTTATTTACAACGTTATATGAAGTATACATTGCAGCCATCATTATCGACGTAATCACTATTGCTAATAAAATTTCAACAAGGCTTAAACCTTTAATTTTAGAATTTTCGTATTTATTCATTTGGATTAACTCCTACAAGTTTGTAATCAGTTTGAAAATAAAGATACTTTCTTTTCTTTCCTTGATTTAAATTAATTTGAACTCTTCCAATGTACATTACTTCATCTTTAATGGTATCTCCGTTATAAACCTCATTAGTATTTTGCAAGCATCCGCCCGTCGAGCTCCAAGCACAAATTTTATAAACTTCAAATCTTCTTATCTCCCTTTCTCCTTTACAATTTAAATAATCTTTATTATTTAGTAGGGCTTTCCATTTCCTCATCTTCATTAATGGAGCGTCTGCGTTTGTGTCACCATATACTTTACCTGTATCTGAAGACGCAGTGCCTGTAGTTGATGAACAAGCATCTGCATTAAATTCATTAGATAAAAGATAATTAGAAAAATTTGAAAAAGAACCTGTGGTTGCTTTTTTAATACTTAAAACATCCTCTGCTATCACATTTGTTAGATAATTTGCCTTTGTTCTCTCACCTGAAGTTTGGATTGATTGAACAGAGTAATTGGTCATCTGTAAAATTGCAACAAAACCTATACCTATTATAGCAGTTGATACTAGTGCTTCTATAATCGATATTCCAAATATTTTTTTATTCTTTTTACTTTTATTCATTATTCAAACCAACTATTACCACTCCATTTACTTGTAGAAAAATTTCCATATCTTGACCACTGAACTGCATTTAAATGTTCGAATTTTCCTGATGGTGACTCTTTTGTGTTTAACCCTGAACCATAACTTACGGGACATGTATGTCCTGAACTTATTCTTCTACATATATAAACAAATCCAAAAGGAGCGTTACCTGGTCCTACAAATTCTTCCGCAGCCTCATAAAATTTTCCATTTCTTGAGAAACAAATTGCACTTGCCACTGTAGAACCAACAGTATCAAATCCCGTGTCACCATCACCACTACCACTACCGCCAATGGTTAAATTTGAAGTCACTTTATCTAATTCAATTGTATACACAAAGTTTTTAATATTATCTGTGTCTGCAGCTGTATCAGTGTCCCAATAGGTTGTGCTTTGTACATCGCATCTACTACTAGCATCACGATTCCAAATATCATTAATATCATTTATTTTGTTTGCCAAAGAAGAAATTGTCATGCCTTTGCCTTCAACAGTTAAACTATCAGCATTGTTTGTAAATTTGATTTGCACAAATGCAAAAGTCCCCTTTTCAGTTTGAGCATGAGTATTTTTTATAAGTGAATTAATTTTTTCAACGGCTAATCTTACTTCTCGTTCCTTTGACCAAGCTGTAAAGTTTGGATAACCAACAGCTGAAATTATTCCTATAATTGCTATAACAACAAGCAACTCAATAAGATTAAATCCTTTAATGTTCTTTACCAGCGCCCGCATCTATTTTACCTGCTTTGACTAATTCCTCTAAAGACTTAGCCATAGTAATCATACCATCTTTTACTGCAGTCTGCATGATGCTTGGGATTTGGTGAATTTTTGCTTCTCTTATTAAGTTCTGAATTGGCGCAGTGCACTTCATGATTTCAAATGCACCAACCCTACCAGCACCATCTCTTGTTTTTAACAATCTTTGGGTAACTACCATTTTTAGTGATGTAGAAATTTGAGCTCTAATTTGTTCTTGTTGCTCTGGAGGAAAAACATCAATTATTCTATTTATTGTGCTTGGGGCACCACTTGTATGCAAAGTTCCAAAAACTAAGTGACCAGTTTCTGCAGCAGTAAGCGCTAAACTAATTGTTTCAAGATCTCTCATCTCACCAACAAGAATTACATCTGGATCTTCTCTTAACGCAGCTTTAAGCGCTGCTGCAAAAGATTGAGTTTGTTTTCCAACTTCTCGATGAGAAACAATGCT
>MDTA01061856.1_pt1 | contig 10239 bp, 8 predicted proteins | sample 811151 | NCBI WGS metagenome assembly MDTA01 (sample SAMN05326648, study PRJNA326480) | marine metagenome | isolation source: seawater | place: Indian Ocean: South | collected 2010 | reverse complement strand
TTGGGGGTGTTATGGCCCTAACTCTCAAGGATCAACCAAAGGTTCAGACTAGTATTCAGTTTGATAATGAATTGGTGGTTGTTAATGAGAATCCTGAAGATTCAGAATACGACCAAGACGATTCTACTTGAGAATCTACTCAGGGCCCCATGGTGTTATCTGACGCGTTAGACCTAGTCTATGGGTGAATAGGAATCTTAGATTTAGTAATCCATCTCCCCAGGTATTGATTTCAGCCTCACCTACTCTTGGGCGATATGGAACGCTGACCTCAGCAGTCTTCTTTTTACCAAGATATCTTCGAGCTCTAATCTTGAATTCTTGTGATAATGGCATTCCATCATGCTTAGGACGCACTCTTCCATCATCAAATATTGACTTACGAAAGACCCACATGCCACTCTGAGAATCATGTATGCCATACCAGTATAGCAATGATGCTGTTGTAGAGAGTACCCAGTTACCAAATCCATGAAGACCTGGCATGGATCCCTCTTCCGCCTTACGGAGTCGATCACAGGTTATCCATTCAAGATCATCTTCAATCAGTTTTCTTACTAAATTAGGAACTTCTTCTCCAGGATATGTACAATCTGCATCCATAGTCACTATTACTTCTCCTGGAGCCATGGCAAATCCGGTCTTGTAGGCTCTTCCATATCCCTTCCGAGGCTCTAAGTAAACAGTGGCTCCTTCTTGTTCAGCCAGTTTTCTCGTACGATCTTTTGAATCGCCGTCAATGATTAAGAAGTCTAATTTTTTACACCAACCATCTCTAGGCACTGACCTAATTGTATCAACTATAGCGGCTTCTTCATTTCTAGTTGGGATTACAACTGTAACGTGGACAGATAGGGTTTCCGACATCAGAATCAATCCGGCGAAATATCCGACTGATATGAATGATGCTGGCGTTTGTACTCACCTTGATTGGCAAAAATCATTGACATTAACCCATCTCATTGAAATGATCATGCAATTAGCGGTAATTGATTGAGATGGGCTTGCACATCGCTATGCTATCTGCTGAATATCCCCCTAGATGGGGAGGTATGGGCTCAACTGTTTACCATCTTTCTGCTGCATTAGTGGGACTTGGTCATCGTATTACAGTGATTACTAGAAAGGGTGGTGGTGTCGCCCCTAAACAGGATGGAGTTACAGTCCGTGAGGTAGATTGGCTGTATGCCCCAATGGCATTTACCCGTTCTTATGGCAGACACGCTTTGAATGAACTAAAGAAACTCCATTATACCAATCCTGTTGATATTGTTCACTTGCATTGTCCGATGATTTCTTGGAATGAGAAACAATTTACAGATTGTCGTTCAACAATTGGTCCTATTGTATCTTCACTACATGGCTCTTGGCTTGGTGAAAGAGATGGTCTTAGGATTGCCGCTAGTCAAAAAGAAGTTGCTGTTTGGCGAAATCCTAATGATTTAGCGATTCTTCTTACTGCTGGATACTACGCTAAATTTGAGAGAGCAGCATTATCAGGTTCAAACATATGTGTAGCTAATTCAAATGCTACAAAGGATGATTTTACTAAACGCTACAACCCTCCTGATAATTGGAAGTGTGAAGTTATTCATTGGGGTGTTGATATCGATATGTTTTATCCCCCTGAACATAAAAAGCCCTCAAAAAACAAACAAAAATTACTCGCAGTGGGGCGTCTGGCTGCACGTAAAGGATATGGGACTTTATTACGTTCGTTCGCCGAAATAAACTCACAAAATCCAGAAACTCATTTACTTATTGTTGGTCGTGGAAATCTACGTAAGAGACTTCTGAAGCAAGCAAAAAAACTTGGTATTTCTCAATTTGTTACTATAGATTCTGGGATGTCATTTAGTAAATTAGCAGAAGAATTCCGTTCTGCAGACCTTGTTATTTATCCATCTTATTATGAGGGTCAAGGTCTAATCCCATTGGAAGCCATGGCGTCAGGAACTCCTGTTGCTACGGTCAATCATGGTCCTCTTCCTGAAATGGTTGACGAATCAGTTGGCACTTTATTCACAATGGGTGACATTAATTCAATGTCTAGTTCAATACTAACACTTCTCGGTAATGAAGATGAGCTTAAGAATATGGGATTAAGAGGTAGAGAAAGAGTGCTTTCTACATTCACTTACGAAATTAATGCAGAACGTTTTTCTGAGATATATTATTCTATTTTAGACTAATTTCATACGAGGGGTTGATGACTCCAAGCCTCTTCGCAAGGTCTGATTTGTATGGGCGAGAAGAACCGTTTAACCGGTGTTGAATTGAATACTCTAACAAATAGTGCGGTTCTAATTTTCATATGTATACTTGCTATAATTCATCTAAAAGTAATATTGCAACCATTAGTTGTAGCAGTATTGCTATTTTTCCTTATTCGTCCACCTGCTCAATGGCTAGAGGAGAAATATGGTCATCCATTGTTGGCTTATGGTATACTGACTATGGGAGTCGTATCCATTATTTTCATAGGTGCCGACATATTATATGCATCACTTACTGATTTTAGTGGACAAGCTGATGAACTTTCTATTCAATTTAGAGATAAAATTAGTTGGCTCTCAGAATTGACAATATACGGCTACAGTTTTGATACAAGTGCCTTAACAAATCTAATAACAGTTGAAAGAATTAACGATATAGCTACTGGATTTGTAGGTTCTATTGCAGGATTCACAGGTAGTGCTGTTACAGTATTTATATTCTTGATATTCATTATTGTTGAGGCAGAAACACTACCTGCTAGGCTTGCAGCAGCATATCCTGATGAAATGGATAGGATTTCTAAGGTCGCAGAGAATGCTGGAGCCGGAATCAATACCTACGTTGTTACCAAAGCAACAGTAGCATTAGGACAAGCAATAATTGTTGCTGCTCTATTAGCATGGCAAGATATACCTGGATGGTTTATGTGGGCCTCTATCACTTTCTTACTTGATTTTGTCCCATATGTAGGAGCCCCTCTATCCTTTATCCCCCCAGTAATAATCTCCTTCATAATCAAAGATCCGGTTGTTGCATTAATGATTCTAGGAGCATTATTTGCAAATCAGGTTGCTTGGGGCCAATTTGTAGAACCTCAATTAGCCGGACAAAGGCTAGATATGTCGCCAATAGCAATCCTAATTCTTGTTGCTTTTTGGGGATGGGCATGGGGTATAATGGGTATGATTCTAGGAGTGCCTCTGGCAGTAATAATGAAGCTAGCACTTGAGAGTGATCCTAGAACAAGACCCATTGCAATAATGCTATCACTTAACGCTGGCTCGAAAAAATAAGACTAAATTGATTAGTCATGTATTATTACCGCCATTACTCCATCGCTAGTAATGGAAGCACTTTCTCGTTTGCAGATGTTATGTAGACCTCTGGTTGAGAATTTCATTGGTTTTGAGTCAATATTCCATTTTGCCCCAGTTAGTATTACTTCATTACAATCTTCAAGAGCAAAGATTGAAAATTTTGTATTAATTGGTATAGATAAATCCATTTTACCAAAATTCGGATGATACCTTACTGTCCTTCCTTCTTTGTGATGCAGTCTAATATTCAAATTATCAGGTGCATCACATAGTGCTGCCCATATACCAAGTATATGACCAGGACAACCTCCATCTATTCCAATAACATCTACTTCTTTGTAACCAATATCTGAGACATAAATTAGTGCCTTAACTAGATCACTTGTTGATTGATCAGATATGATTTTACAATTCTGCCAATTGGTTCTAATAACGGAGTCAAGATCCCCAATAACTTTCTCCACCGTGAACCCTAATCTAGCGGCTTTATCTGCTCCTCCATCGACTCCAAATAAAGTTCTATTATGCACAAGGTCATCCAGAATTTTGAGATTAGAAATCTCTCCATTACACCAAAGTAAAGCTCTCATTATCTCACCTTAGCTATTACTTTTCCATTTTTAACTAAATCAATATCTTCTAGAGTCACGCTTGCATCTAGCATTACACCTCTTAGATGTAAAGGAACTGAAACAGAGCCGCCAAGAGCCATATTATTACCAAATCCAAAATATACGCCACCTCTGTGAACTAGATCTTCTAGAGCGTTTCCAGTTATTTTTGCTCTAGAGTTCATACCAAATCCAAATTCTGCAAATGTTCCAATCAATGCAGCCTTTGAAGAACGTAAATTAGATCCAATAAGTTCAATTTGTTTATCAATTTCTTCAGCCAAATCTCCTCCTTCAATTTTTACAATTACCCCTTCTTCTATGAAAAATGATATCGGCGCTTCAATTCTTTTTCCATCCCACGACCCATCTATGACAATTTTACCTTCAGCAGTTCCTTCTTTTGGTAAAACGAATACTTTCCCAGCAGGCAAATTTGTAATTGCTCCAGGGCGATTACAAATTCCATTATCCTCAAGAATCCATCTGCCTCCTGTTTTGAATTTCAAATCAGTTCCAGACTCACTTGTAACGTGTATATCTCTTCGTCGACGTAAAATGTTGCTTAAACCAGAGATTTCTTTCTGTAATGCATTGTAGTCAGCAGTTATTCCACCTTTTGCAAACAGTTGAGAACTTATTCCTGGCATCGATGCAATCCTAACTCCTTCTCTTGATGCATTTGCTCTTGCTCTTGTATGAGTCATTGAGTGTGTTGTCGCTATTAGTACAACGTCCTGTTTGCGCATTAGATCTGCAACTTGGTTTGCAGGTTCGCTACCTTCTCTATGCCCAGTAGGCATCATCATCATCAAAATTCTTTCAGTAACTTCTGAAGCGGCTTCATAGAGGGCTCTACCCACTTCTGAGGATTCAGGATCCGTGATTACTAGAACAGATTCTACTGGGCGAACTTGCATACATGTACGTACAACTGAGCGAGCAGCAGTAAGCATCGCTTCAGCTAAATCCTCGGTTTGGGCTTCGCCCACGGGTGCTTCTTCGCTCATCTCGACAGTATCGACAGACAGGAGGTCCTTATTGAATCGCTGCTTTTGTCAAATCATCTAACCAAGCGTCTCTTATCCTCCCCATAATACGAGAAGACATGGATGGAGTATCCGCAGTTAGGTTTTACACACTAGTTTCGGTACTTGCAATAGTTAGCGGCGTATGGATGATAAATGAGATTCCGCAAGCAGTAATAGTTCAGGATGAAATGGAATCTTTTGCAGAATTAGATACTGTTTCAGCCTCTGATGAAGAAGAATCTGGAAGTGATGATTCACCAGAGATGAGGAATGATGGCGGAGAAGAAAGTTCTGAATCCACTAAAAATATTCCAACAGGCCTTGTTGCGGGAGGAGGAGCCGCTCTTGGTTCCCTTGCAGTCGGATCGATACTCTTTGAGACTATGCGAGTTACAGTGCTAATCGCTCTTGCAACGCCACTACTGGCGCGGATGAAAGTAAATCGCGAAGATATGCTAACCCGCGGGCGAGTCTTGGGTTATTTGGAGGCAAATGCAGGAATTCACTTCTCTGCTCTTCGAGATGCATTGGGTCTAGCAAATGGAGTAACAGCATACCATCTTCACACTCTAGAAGGTCATGGTGAGGTTATTTCTTGGCGTGACGGAAAACTTCGCCGGTATGCCATATCAAGCCTAAGTAAGGAGAAATTGAGCAGAATCAGAAATCCAATTGCTGGTACCCGCCTTGCAATCTTGGAGGTTCTAGGAGATTCTGGCCAAATTGGATTGAACGGTAGTGAAATCCGGAAGAAGTTACAGATTTCTCGTCAACTATTGAGCCATCACCTAAACGAGTTGAAGTCAGCGAATCTTGTAGAGGCAGCAAGTGATTCCCGTCGACCTAATTGGCGTCTATCTTCAATTGGCTTAACGACCCTATCAAGTAGTAGAGAACTTGCAAGATCAGAGGCTACTGGATGAACTTCACTTACAAATATATGAATATAATACAATACCATATTACAGTCTTAATTAGTGACAAAAGGTATGATTTACACATCAATAACACTTAATTTGACATTTTTCAGTCAATAGGCTTTCAGTATGACGAATTAACATGAAGCATAAATGAAGCAGGAATGGAAGTTGCTTAAGTCTTAGATGTTAATGAATACTGATTGATGCACACGAACGCGAACATGCACTTCGCCGCTCTGATCTTCATGGTTGGAGCTGGCGGCCTCGCCTCAGTGCTTGAGGTGGGGGGGGCCGAACAAACGAAAGCCCAACAGATATTGGAGGAAGACGGAGATGAACCAGCGCCAAATACACCACTGAATAGCCTGAATCGAGATTATACATTTGCTGCACACGCGTGAAATAATAGTCATATTTGTAAAATCATTTTACCAAGTGTTTGATATCTAAATGTGATTTCGGAATTAATATGCTGAGAACTAGAGTATCGACTTTTATGATACTAACTATGTTTCTAACATCTGGATGTTTAGCTACAATTGAGGATGTTGGAGAGGATATTAATGATAATATAAATGTTATTTTTGACGGAGATTATCCAAAAATAGACTTACCCGAAAGATTGAGAAAATCATCCTCACTTTATGCATACGATGATTGTGACATTCTTTTAGATGATCTAAAACAATCTCTCTACGAAGAAATGCTAGTCAGAATGGATCAGGAATCTTACTACCATTGGACAGACGGATGGATGTGGCTGGAGGATGATGTAATGCTCGCAGAAGGAGATACGACTAATCCTGGATCTGCTGATTCCGGATCTTCAACATCAAGTTCCAGAGAGGGACAGTATTCTGAAACTAACAATCAGGAATCAGGCGTTGATGAAGCTGATTTTTTGAAGACAGATGGATATTATATCTATATGTTGAATGGCAATAAACTGGTAATAATGGGGGTTCCAGAATTCGGTCAAATTAATATCACATCTGATTTGGATGTTGAAGGATTCCCTATGCAAATGATGATTGATGGGGATCGCATTGTAATCGCATCAATGATTAACGCTTGGAGTCTAGATGAAAGCGATCCTCTTCGTTCATTATTAATGGAGGAAATACAATGGGGTGAAGGAGATGATGTATACACGTATTACCGAGTTCAGAGTTTGGTAAAGTATACTGTTGTAGATATCACAGATCGTACAGATCCTCAAGTAGAGCGTGAGTTGTATATTGAAGGAGACTATCATACTGCAAGAATGGTCGATGGTACAATCCGTTCCATAACTCACAACTATGCAAGCTTTGATGGTCTACGCTACTGGGTTGAACTTCCATCGGATTACTGGTCTATAGATGATGAAGATACAAGGATGGCAGCGTGGAGCACCCAGCTAAATGAGACAATAAGGAACAATATCCTAGTTATTGACTCTCTGACAATGGACGATTTCGCACCTCATATCTATGAGAAGATTAGTTCAGAATTAATTTCTCATCCATCTACTTCGGATGATTGTTCTGAGTTTGCGGCAAGTACCGATAGTGTTGCTCGTGGATTTACAACAATTCTGACTCTTGAGATACTTTCAGATGAAATACAGATTGAAGTTGACCATATAGCTTCTACTTGGGCTCATGTTTATGCTTCTCAAGATGTATTAATCCTCGCTGAGCCTGCCAATGATTGGTGGTGGTTCTGGAGAAACACTGATTTCGATGATGCTACAAATATCCATACATTTGATATTAGTCAAACAGGTTCAACCACTTATGTTGGCTCAGGTCGTGTTACAGGAACGGTTCAAGACCAATTTTCTCTTTCCGAGAATGACGGAATAATCCGTGTCGCTACAACTCAAGATATTTGGGGTCGATGGTGGATGAATAATGAAAACTGGACTGGACCGACCAACAATGTGTTTACACTAGAGGCATTAGAATGCATGATTCCAGAGGGATGTGAGAATACATCTACAGAATTACAGCAGATAGGTCATATTGGAAACATAGCCGAGGGGGAGAGCATTTGGAGTGCCCGATTTATCGGTGACCGTGCATATCTTGTGACATTTCAGAACATCGATCCATTATGGGTCATTGATTTGTCCGTTCCAAGTAACCCAATAATCCTTGGAGAATTGGAAATTCCAGGTGTATCGACTTACATTCACCCGGTAAATGAGGATACACTACTAACAATCGGAATTGGTGCTGGCGAGGGAGGATTAGGATTAGACTGGTCTGTAACTCAGATATCCTTGTTTGACGTCAGTGACCCAACAAACCCCACACTTGCAGATACATTACCTCTATCTCCAGCTTACACAGATGAAAATTGTGAAAATATTCGTAATTGTGGCTGGCTTTGGTCATGGTCAGAAGCCACATTTGAGCATAAGGCATTTACATATTGGGCTCCTGATAATTTACTGGCAGTACCACTTTCTACTTACCGTTATTTGTATGATGAATCATCAAATTATGGTTCATATGAATATATCTCAATGTTAAAATTAGTTGATGTCGATACAGAAAGTTTGAGACTCTCAAATCATGGACAAGTGGATCATTCATCATTTTACAATAATGAGGATAGTGATGCTAATTGGTGGTTTTCATATTCAACAAGTATACGTCGTTCAATATTCATGGGAGACTACGTTTATGCTTTTTCAGCTCTTGGTGTTACTGTTCATCAAACTGATAATATTGAGCCGATGTTTGCTTTATCCATCCCTGGTCATGAACTACCTTCTTGGTATTATGAAGAGGACGAGTCCTGAGATTTTCTAGATTTATCTGAATCTAAGAGGACGACCCACACTTCCAGGAGACGCTACTGCAGTCCCTTTTAGAGGGCCTCCTTCCTCTCGCCTATGAACAATTTTTCCATCTACTATAGTATACATTGGCCATCCAATAAGTTGCATTCCATCGTATGGTGTCCATCCAACTCTTGTCCAAGTATCTGCATCTGTGATAGTTCTTTTAGTTTCTAAATCTACCAGAGTTAAATCACCATCATAACCTTCGATTAGAGATCCTTTGTTTTGTATCCCGTATACCTTTGCTGGGCCCTCACACATCCATTTTACCACTTCTTGAACACTACATCTTCCATTCATTGCGTGTGTTAGCATCAGAGGTAAGGATGTTTCAACTCCAGGCATACCAGCAGGTGCTTTAGGAAAACCAACAGCCTTAGATTGTAGAGTATGTGGTGCATGATCTGTAACTACACAATCTATAGTTCCATCTTTGAGTCTCTTCCATAGAGTTTCTTTGTCTTCACCATAGCGAATCGGAGGATTCATGAGTGCGCGAACTCCACGTTCTTCAACGTCATTATGGTCGAAAGTGAGGTGCTGAGTACATACTTCTGTTGTAATTAGATCACCTTTGTTTTTGGTCAACCAATCTGCCTCTACCTTACTGGTAAGATGAACAATGTGTAATCGATGGTCGTAATCATTAGCTAAAGCAGCGGCTCTCTTTGTTGCTATGAAAGCACATTCTACATCTCTATATTCGGCATGTGCTCCAATATCAGTTCTATGCTCAAATTCAGGCCAACGAGACTGAAGACGTATTTCATCCTCAGCGTGAGTTGCAATTATTCCACCTGTATTTTCGAAAATATTCTCAAGATCTTTTTGTTTATGAACGAGTAAATCTCCAGTACTGCTACCCATGAATACTTTGATCCCACAAACACCATCCATTCCCTCAATGCTTTGTAGATCTTCAACATTATCTTTAGTTGCCCCAATAAAGAAACCATGATGTGTAACCGCTTTTTTCGCAGCGGTAGCAATTTTTACTTCTAGAGTCGAACGATTAGTTGCATTGGGTATGTTATTTGGCATGTCGAGAAAAGAAGTAATACCGCCGGCTGCAGCAGCACGACTACCACTTTCTAGGTCTTCTTTTTCTGGCTGACCTGGTTCTCTAAAGTGAACATGAGGGTCTATAGCACCAGGTAATAGATGAAGTCCAGAAGCATCGATTACTAACTCACCTGGTTCAGATTCTAATCCACCGCCGGGTGCAACAGAATAAATTTTTGAGTCATAAACACGCAAGTCTCCATCGACGATTTGGTTACCTATAACCATGGATGCATCCCGAATAAGCATCTAATGACTCCCTCCTCTCTAATACCTCGGATAGTCGACACCTCAATACTCTTCGCATCAAGCGTAGTATTGATTCCCCCGTCCCGCTCTGTTCAAATAACACAGTATACAGCGAGGGGGTAGCGAGTTGGAGTAGCCAGGTTATCTCGTCGGGCTCATAACCCGGAGACCGGTGGTTCAAATCCACCACTCGCTACCAAAAAAAATCAGTTTAACTAA
>MDTA01023423.1_pt1 | contig 10239 bp, 11 predicted proteins | sample 811151 | NCBI WGS metagenome assembly MDTA01 (sample SAMN05326648, study PRJNA326480) | marine metagenome | isolation source: seawater | place: Indian Ocean: South | collected 2010 | reverse complement strand
AATGTATATGCGCGACTTGATGGTGAAAAAATTTGTCCAACTATAACAAGAAATTTTGGCACACCATCTTCATCAAGATGTATTCATCCTCACCAAAATAGAGCATTGTCAACTAGAGAAGGAGCTAGAATACAAAGTTTTCCTGATAATTTTAGATTTTATGGAAGTAAGACAAGTAAAAATCTACAAATTGGAAACGCAGTTCCTCCACTATTAGGAAAATTGCTTGGTAAAGAAATTAAAAAGTTATTTTCTTGATTTTAAAATTGGCCTAAATACGAGCCCTTTATATTCTTTAAATTCTATTTCTTGGCCCCAATTATTGCAATCAACGCACATTGGTACAATATTTCCTATTTCGTATGATTTACTCTTCAAAAGATGTCCTTTGTCATAGTGATTCATTTTTCGTCCACAAACAGCACATCCACGTTCTTTGAATTTTTCTAAAATTTTTTGCCAATCTTCATTTGTCAAATTATTTTCTCTCTTGATTGAATTTTTAGTCCAAACCGGATTAGGTTCTTCAATTGAATGTAAAGACATCTGATTATTTCTGAATTTCTTTTCATATATCCCTCTGGTAAATCTTTTATTTCCAGATTTTATATACCAACCTAAATCAGCTAAATGTCTAGCCTGCCTCTTATATTCAAAATTATTCTCACTGTGCCATCTTTCAATTTCATCCTGAGTCATTGGTTTGGGCATCTTTGCATACAGGCAAATCAATTCAATAAGTTTTTTCCCAGATGGAAAATCTACTCCTTCATTCCTGAGATTTGAATGCCATTTAGTTCGTATTTTAATTTCTAAATCTTTTAAAATTCTATTCATTATGCAAAAGATAATATAAATTTTAGTAATTCATCCTTTTCTTTATTTCCTCGACATATTCAGGAAAATAATCATTTATTTTCATTAATTTAAAAGATGCTAGTATTGAAGTGTTTGACTCATTATCTAGGAGAAACTCAAAACTTAAATACAAAAGTTTTTCCTTTGTAATTTTGCCATTCGTCAAATATTGATAAACTTCATCTGAAACATTTACAAGATGAGTCGTCACAGATTTTGAATTGATTGTAATATGAAATTCATCATCTGAATTTTTCTTTATGTTTATTTTGTTATCAGCTACCATTACAAAAATAAATCAAAAATTTATCTTGAAAAAAAGAAAATGTATATTACTTAAATTATGGAAGAAATTAAACTGACTATGTAAACTTACATAAATGTTATCATAGTCAGTTACCTGCTTAATTAAGTGGATCATCTCCCACCTCATAATTTTTTAATTTACCCTCAATTAATTGAAAATCCTCCCCTTCATGAGTTGTTATAGTAACATATTGATTTGAAGTTTTAACATTGAATTGCTCGTTCACAGCATTTATATATGTTTTAACAAGTTCCTCAATTTGCTCTTTAGACCTCCCTTTTCTAATATCAAGATTCATTAAGCAAATCAAATCACCTTTTTCCGCTCTACCTAAATTTATATTATTAATGTCATGTTCTCTCAGACTTATTGCAATATGAGAAGTTCCCGTTTTCATAATATAACTAAATTTCGATTTTACAAATTCGATAAACCTTATTCTTTGCTGATTTTTTAGTGTAAAATTTATATCAAACTGTAAATGAGGCATAATATATGGGATAAACGGGTTAAAAAATTATTTTGAATTATTTTACCACCGTTCTACCACAATTCAATTAATTGTATAAAATAATTGTTGTCCTTTAACTCTAAAAGAAGAAATTAAATCTTTAGTTTTTCTTGAATTTAACCAATTTACAAATTTACTTGTCTGAGACACCTTTGTGTCTGGACATTTATCGGGATTAATAGGAATCACACCATAGAAATTATATAAATTCGGCTCATTTTCAACTAATATTTTATGATCTCTTTTGTTGTTAAAGCTTACCCATGTTGATCTATCAGAAAGTATGTAAGCATTTTTATTTACAGCTATATTTAATGAACCTCCCATACCTTGTCCAACAGAATAATACCAAGAATCTTCTCTTGGGTTCGGAACGAAATTAGTAAGTTCCCATAATTTTATCTCTTTTTTGTAAGTTCCACTTTCATCACCCCGAGAAATAAATCTAAACTTATTTTTTCTAATGATATTAAGTGAATCAACAATAGAATTTGATATACTAATTTTAGCAGGATCATTACTAGGACCAATTAAAACAAAATCGTTGTACATAAATTCCTTTCTGAAAAGTCCAAAACCATCTTCAACAAACTTTTCCTCAGATTCTTTATGGTGAACTATAAGCAAATCACCATCACATCTCATGGAGTTTTTTATAGCTTGACCCGTTCCAACAGCTACCACTCGAACTTCAATATCATACTCATTTTTGAAGTTAGGTAAAATATAATCATATAAACCAGAGTCTCTTGTTGAAGTTGTAGATTGAAGAATAATAAAACTTTTGGATTTTGAAAAAGAATAATAATTTATAAACAAAACTAAACTGAAAATAATTAAAATATATTTGGGTATTGTTTTCATATTAAAGAATAATAAATAATGCTTTAAATAATACTTATTCTATATATTAGCAGCAATAAAGTTTTTTTATAAGAATCAAGACAAATGACATAAACAAGTTATTTGCATTTAAAAATCATTGATAATTTTTTTTTAAAACCAATATAACTTATTAAGTTATCCCACCCTAATTATTTTCCTTCATTTAATCCCAAAAATTAGGGTGGGTATCTAATGTAGACTATCAGAAAATTTAAATATTTTCTGTTCCTCTTTCGCTTTTTTGCAGATGGGGCACATTTTTGTTGCCTGTATCTGTGCTCTAATAAATAATTGGTCAGATTCTCTAAGTAATCTATTGAGTAGTTTTTTTGCAATTAATTTCTTTTCTGGAATCGACTTTGCTGATACCCAAAGTCTCTCGAATATTTGATTATATCTATAGTGCAGTTCTTTCTTTTTCTTAACTACATCATCGATGATTTCAATTACAACATGGTCATAATTTTTTTCCTCATCAATTTCTTCAATTGAATCTGTTTCTTGACTAAATAAATCTAAAAGTTTTCTCATTTTTAATTAAGTTATATGTGATTGGACTTGTAAGAATTATTACTGGGGAGTGATATTCCTACAAGTCCTCTCAGCTTTTTTAGGACTTGAAAACCTTCCTAAAAACTTGCAATACCTTTAACACATGCAGTTAGAGGTTTCCCCGCTCTTACACCATCAGGATGTCTGGATGAAATATATTCTAGATCAGTTGCATTATTTACTCCTGCAGTTATCGAGTAATTTTTGTTAATCTCATAACCACCACGCAAATTCAACAAGGTAGCTGAATCAATCTTTCCAGCTCTTGCATCAGGTGTTGATCCAGAAACTTCAGTATCAGTCTCCGCAGCAGTACCGTGTGTTTCAGAGTGGTGGGTTACATTTATTCCGAAAGTAAAAGGACCATATGCATAATCAATTCCACCAGAAAAAACATGCTCTGGAACATATGGGACATTATTACCATCTCGACCACCAGAGAAAATGGATTCAGAATCAGTTGAGGTTGAATCACCATCTAAATTAGCATTTGTAAATGTGTAGTTTGCATAAAATGTTGTATCACCAGCAAAAGGCAAGAAATTTTCAGGTGAATAAGCGGTCATTAATTCAAAACCCTTGGATACGATTTTACCTGCATTATCGGCATCACCACCTGTGTTCGAATTATCTAAAACCAAAACATTATCAAAGTCTGTTTTAAAACCAATAAATGAGGCCGAGAAGTTTTCATCAGCGTATCTAACGCCAAGTTCCTTCTGAACACTTTTTTCTGGTTGAATAGGTGTTCCATCATCTCTAGCTCCACTTGGAGAGGTAAAACCAAAACCTTTATAAACTGCACCATACCATTGCCAGTTTTCATCATGATTGTAAGTTAATCCACCGCCTGGAACAAATGCATAAGTTTTTTCTTCCAAGTTATTAGTGGTTCCCATTGTAGCAGCTCCACTTCTGTAATGCTGTTTTACATACTCAAATCGCGAGCCAAAGGATACAACAAAATTATTAATTGTAGCTGACTCTTCAAAGTAAGCCGCAGCTCCTTTTGTTTTTTGGTTTCTATCGGCATCAAAAGCATGTGAACTCGTTGTTAATGTCCCAGTATTTGCAGCCTGATTGTATGTATCAGTATATTGATCCCTGTTAATTGAATCATAATGAAACTTAAAACCAACTTTAAGGTCATGATCAATTCTTCTATTAAGAATATTAGTAGCAAAATCAAAATTAGTTTGGTTCATTACCCCGTAAGCATAATACTGTCTGTCGTTAGATTTATATCTCACAGTACCAGCTCTATCACCTCTATATATTTCGATATCTGTTGTATTTCCGCCTCTAGCTGCTGTGTATGCTTTCGAAGAAATTGCTCTGATATTGGTGCCATTAACTCTATCTAACTTATACCAATCTCTATAAAACTGATTGTAATAAAAAGTAGTTGTATTCTTGATATCATCAGTAATCTCTGCATGAATCTTTGCGTAGTATGTTTTCGCTTCTGAGTTCATATTGTCTAACTGACTGGCTACATACCTTTGAAAAGGGTCGTTATTAAAATCAGCAGTAGTTAAACCTGCATAACCCTCATAATAATCAAGACTATTATAAGCACCTTTTAGCTCAAGAGTTACTTTGTTTCTTACAGGAAGCTGCCATAATAATTTTACCATTGGTGCAATCTGAGAAAGACCTCCCGCATCATCATCACCATAATGATCTTGCGGACCTGCTCCATCTGCATCAACTGGACCAGTAAAATCTCTAAATCCGTCATTATCACGCCAGTATGCCTCCGCTAGAATAGCAATGGCACCATAGCGCCCAGTTATTCCATAATTTCCGTAAGCATGAGTTGAGATATCATTATGTGAGCCATACGATACACTTCCGTAGGCTCTTTGTCCGAAATCAATTGGTGTCGTTTGATAGTTTATAACACCACCGGTTGTATGTGGACCATACCTAAATTGCGCACTACCTTTTAAAATTTCAATCGAATTCATTTTTGCAGCTAATGGTGAATAATATGCATCTGGGGCTGAATAAGGGGCAGGGGCAATGTTGATACCATCTTCCAGCATAGTTACAGCTGCTGTACGTAAAGTGCTGACCCCTCTCAAGCTAATGTTAGGAAAAATACCATAACCGTCTTATTCACGAGAATAAACACCCGTTGAATTTCTTAAAATATCATTAATATTCTGAAAATTATATTTTCTGATTTGTTCAGTTGGAATGTAATCACCAGAGCCGGGAAGTTCAAAATCCTGCTCTGGCGACTCATAAATGTTTACATCAGGAGCTACATAAGTGTAGTCCTGAGCATAAACATTGGCACTTAACATAAAGCAAAAAGTAAATGCTAACCTTGACATTTGACGAGCATATTTAGGTGCTAACCTTTCAGTCATAACTGAACTAGTATAAATTTTTTTGCGCATAATTTAAATTCCCAAAAAATCTTAATAAAGTAATCTTTATTATGATAATAGTTATCATTATCGTTATTAATAATAATAATTATCATTACCAAAACTTATTGTCAACTAGATAATGATAATTATTATCATTTATTATTTATTTTCTTAAACTAATTTTTTTTATACTTTATAAACTATCTATTAAACCTAAAATTAAAGACAAAAAACTATTCGATAGAATATGAAAAAAACATTTTTTGCCATAATAATTGTCTTTTTTTTCAGGATTAACGCTTTTGAAATCTCTGAGATTGATAAAGGAATTTTTGTTCATTATGGAATTCAGCAAGATTCCAACAAAAATAACGCCGGAGATATCGCAAATATTGGCTTTATAATTGGAAAAAAATCCATATTAGTCGTTGATACAGGTGGAACACCAATAATTGGCCAAAAACTTTTACAAAAAATTAAAGAAATATCTAATTTACCTATTTCTCATGTTGTTATTACCCATTCCCACCCTGATCATTTTTTTGGAACTCAGGCTTTCTTGGCTGAAAACCCTAAAATTGTTGGACATGAAAAACTCAATAGATCTCTTTTAAGCAATTTTAATTTTTACAAAAACCAACAACTGAGCAACATTGAAGATGATTCAATCCAAGACGCTCAACTTGTTAAGGCTAATGTTTTAATTAAAACTAATGAAACAAAAATTATTGATCTTGGCGAGAGATTAGTTGAAATCAAGGCATGGAAAACTGGCCATACTGATAATGACCTCTCAATTTATGATAAAAAAACAAAAACTTTCTGGTCGGAAAATATTTTTGTTAAAAGAACACCATCAATTCGTGCTAGTATCTTAGGTTGGAGAAAAAACTTAGAAGAAATTTCAAAAATGGAAATTAAACTGATAATACCAGGCCACGGAAAAGCTGTAGATAAAGAAAAAGCAATTAAGCCCATGATCAATTATTTTGATAGAATTATTGTCAAATTGAGAGAATTGCAAAAAAATAAAAAATCACTGCAAGAGTCAATAAATATAATTCTCCAAGAGTCAATCTTAGAGCCCTCAGAAGTTAACAAAGAAAATTGGATTTTATTTGATGAATATCATTATTCGAACATTACAAAAGCCTTTACCGAGCTTGAATGGGAATAATACTTAACAAAACAGATTATTTGTCGATGATAAATACATGTTTCCAATTTTTTTTAAAACAATTATTTACTTAAACATAAGTTTTATTCTTTTAATTTCCTTTTATCTTATATTCTCAAAAAAAAATGAACCCAAAGAATTTCCTGAAAAATTTAGTAAAAAATATCTACTTAAACTACCTAAATTCTAGCTCTTAAAAGTTATTTTTCAAAAAACTATTTACTATTTTTAAGCTAGCAACTAAATTACAAATATGGATAATATGGACTCAAAAGAGCAAATTCAAAGACTGGAAGAAAAAATTGACAAACTCCAAAGATCAATTTCTAAGCTAGAAAAGAAACTTTCAAGCCACATAGAATTTATCGATAGAGTCTACGAACCACTTAGAAATCCAATATCAAAAATAAAAAATTTTTTTGGGTAACTAAAGAGATATCTGGTGATTTTTTTTTTGACTAAAATAATATTTTCAAGCTTTCTTATTGCTTTTGCTAGTTGGTTGTCAATCAAAAAACCTGTGCTTGCCGGTTTTATTATAGCTTTACCAATTGTTAGTATGATTTCAATTTTCTTTTCCTATTTTGAAAAAAAAGATTTTGAACAAACAATGCTTTTTGCAAAAAGTATTTTTGTAGGAGTTCCACTCACATTAACATTTTTTATTCCTTTTTTATTTGCTAAAAATTTGGGATTGAATTTTCTACTAACTTACTCTCTTGGAATAATCTTCTTAATTGCTGGTTATTTTCTTCACAAAATAATAATGAATATAATTTAATGTATGAATTTAACAGACTTCTTATTTATCTGTTAGTAATTCTATCCATTTCATCACTAGTGGTATTTCTTTTTGTATAATTAGAAAAATCTTTATATTTAAAAAATAATTATTTTTGATAGTATTTAAAGTATAGAAAAATTTATGAAAAAAATCTTTATAGATTATGGACAAAGAATCAATACGGCAATTCTTGGTGTCATTCAGGATATTCTTCGGGATCTCTCAGAATCAAAAATATCATCTAATCACTGCTTTTATATTACATTTAAGACAAAAGATGAGGATGTAAAGATTTCTAAAAATCTTCAGAAAGATTATCCCAAAGAGATGACTATAGTACTACAAAATCAATACTGGGACCTAAATGTAAGAAAAAATCATTTCACAGTTACCTTAACTTTCAACAAAAAAAAAGAAATGCTCCAAATTCCATTTAAATCAATTATTAAATTCTATGATCCGTTTGTTAAATTCAGTATTCAACTTGAATTAAAAGATAATAAAATTAAAAGTCAAAAATCACTTATCAAGAAAAAAACAAAGAGTTCAGAAAAATCTCGGAAAATAATTACATTAGATGACTTCAGAAAAAAAAATAAATAGTTTTAGAACCGAAAAAGATAGTATCGGAAAGATTCAAGTTCCAAAAAATAAATACTGGGGGGCACAAACCCAAAGGAGTCTTGAAAACTTTAGAATTGGATCAGACATAATGCCCAAAGAATTGATTCAAGCTTTTGCAATACAAAAGAAGGCTGCTGCAATTAGCAATATTGCATTAAATAAACTCGATTCAAAACTTGGTAATAAAATTATTCAGGTTTGTGATGAAATTATTAAAGGTAAACTTTTAGATCATTTTCCACTATCAGTTTGGCAGACTGGTTCAGGCACGCAAACAAATATGAATCTTAACGAAGTCATAGCAAATAGGGCTAATGAAAGTTTAGGAAAAAATCTTGGCGAGTATGACCCAATTCACCCGAATGATCATTGTAATCTTGGGCAATCATCTAATGATTCTTTCCCAACTGCAATGCATATTTCAATAGTTCTTAAAGCTAAAGAAAAACTCTTTCCATCGATTGACATAATGTCAAACACACTAAAGAAAAAAATAAATCATTTTGAAAAAATAATAAAGGTTGGTAGAACGCATTTGCAGGATGCAACACCATTAACTCTTGGTCAAGAATTTCATGGTTATGTTGGTCAGGTTGAAAGTGCAAGAAAAAGAATTTCAGAATCTTTAAATAATCTCCTATATCTAGCACAAGGTGGTACAGCTGTTGGAACTGGATTGAACTCCTCTAGTAAATTTATTGCAGGATTCATAAAAGCAACTCAAATGATTACAGGAATGCCGTTTAAAGAATCAAAAAATAAATTTGAACTACTCTCGTCTCATGAATCAATAATTCATTTTTCAAATTCAATTAACACATTAATTATTGCTTGTTACAAAATAGCAAATGATATCAGACTTATGGCATCAGGGCCAAGGTGTGGAATAGGTGAAATCACTTTACCTGCCAATGAACCTGGTTCGTCAATTATGCCAGGAAAAATAAATCCAACTCAGTGTGAAGCCATGACTCAGGTTTGTTTGCATTTAATGGGACTTAATTATTCAACTTCAATAGCAGGAACCCAAGGACATTTTCAGCTCAATGCTTATAAAACATTAATTATTTTTAATACATTAAGAAGCATACGGCTTATTTCAGATGCTATTGAATCCTTCAGCAAAAAATGTTTAGATGGAATCGTTGCTAACAAAATAGTAATTGAAAAAAACTTAAAGAATTCTCTAATGCTTGTTACGGCTCTAAATCCAAAAATAGGTTATTCTAAAGCTTCTGAAGTTGCTAAAAAAGCCTTTGAAGAAAATATTACACTCAAAGAGGCAGTTGTAAAACTCGGTTATTTGAATGAAAAAGAGTTCGATTTAATTGTTGACATAAAAAAAATGATTTAAATAAATCAATCAAGAAATAAGTCAAGTATCTCATTTGGATTAATATCATTATTAATTTTTCCTTTTTTCAGAAAATCTTTTAGAGAACCAGGATCAATAACTATAGATTTTTTTTCTTTTAATATTTTATTAATACCCTCATTAAAAAGTCTTTCTTTCAGCTTTTCAAAATCATACGATATTTTATAATTTTTTAATGTTCCATTCATATCAATTCCTAAAGGTGGAAGATTAGAATATTTTTTAGTTTTGAATTTAGCATCTGAATTAAGTATCAATTTGTCACTTATCATTTGATAGTTACCCACCGACGAAATTTCCAGGTTTTCATGCTTTGCAACTAATTCTTTAATTTGAAAGAAAGCATTCTTTGTAAAAAAATTTAATTTTATTGAATCTAGCATTGAATTCCCTTGAAAATTTTTGAATTTTAGAAAGCTTAGTAGAGCAGAAAGATCATTAATTTCATCTACCCTTTTAGCTGCTTTTTTTAGATCTATTCCACTTAATTTAATTTTACCTACACTACAGAAACCTCTAGAATCAAGATTATTAATTACATTCTCAAAATCTAAAGATTTAGTGGTAGTTGAAAAATTTATCGAACAATCTGCAAGACCATCATATAAATCAAAATCTGTTGAACCAAATAACTTTTTGTCTATCATAAAATTTGAAAAATTAATCGAACCATTTAATTTTTTTTTTTCTACATAATAAGTTGAATCAATTCTGATAACTGAATTATTTTTCATTTTACCTGAAAACTTTTTTATTAAGATATTTCCCTTATCCATTATAAGATT
>MDTA01141687.1_pt1 | contig 10241 bp, 11 predicted proteins | sample 811151 | NCBI WGS metagenome assembly MDTA01 (sample SAMN05326648, study PRJNA326480) | marine metagenome | isolation source: seawater | place: Indian Ocean: South | collected 2010 | reverse complement strand
TGATATGGATTATAAAAATCCGAGAATTGTAGTGATGTCAAATAGCTTCCACGGAAGGACTATGGGAGCGATGAGCGCAACATCCAGCACACTCTCTCATGATGCATTTGGACCTGTCTTGGACGGGCTTGTCAGAGTTGAATTTAATAACATTGAAGCAATAAAGAATGTTTTAGGTGATCATGATGAAATATCTGCAATTCTTCTAGAGCCAATTCAAGGTGAGGGCGGAATAGTTCCATGTGATAAAGCATATCTTCAAGAGGTAAGGGAAATTTGCGATCAGCAAAATATTTTACTAATGATTGATGAGGTCCAGTCTGGATTTTGCAGAACTGGCCGTTGGTTTGGCTATCAACATAGTGAAATTTCGCCAGATGTTGTCATGGTAGCAAAGGCTCTCGGTAATGGAGTTCCAATTGGTGCATGTTTAGCGAGAGGAAGTGCTGCACATGTTCTTACAGCTGGAATGCATGGCTCGACATTTGGAGGTAATTTTTTGTCCACATCTGTTGGATTAAAAGTTCTCGATATTATGAGAGATAAACAATTATGTCAGCATGTGATTACCACCAGTAAAGTAATGCAAGATTACATGGAAACAAAGCTTAAAAAGCTAGAGGCTGTTCATGAAATTAGAGTTTGTGGGCTAATGATAGGCATCGAGCTTAAAGAAAATTGTACTGAGCTTGTTAAAAAAGCGTTAGACAAAGGATTGGTAATTAATGTTACTAAACACAAAACTATAAGATTGCTACCACCTTTGATATGTAAAGAAAAAGATCTTCTAAGGATTGTTGATATAATAGAGGAGCTTATAACTGAAAATTATGAATAAGAGAGATTTCAAGTCTTTAATAGATATCAATTCTCAAGAGTTTAAGAGAATCATACAGAAGGCTATTGAGTATAAAGAATTAGATAAAAAACATTCTGTTCCAAGAGCATATGTTAATAGGACTATGGCTATGATTTTTAAAAAGAATTCGACAAGAACTAGAGTTTCATTTGAGACTGCGATGTATAAACTAGGAGGCCATGCAATTTTTTTATCAGAGAGTTCGACTCAATTAAATAGAGGCGAGGACATATCTGATACTGCCAAAGTGCTTTCCGGGATGGTTGATTTGATAATGATGAGAACCAACACACATGATGAGATTAAATGTTTAGCAGAGAATTCATCTGTTCCTGTTATAAATGGTTTATGTAACTTGTTTCATCCATGTCAATTGCTAGCAGATATGCAAACCATCGCAGAGATAAAAGGTGATGACTTTAACAAGCTCACAATTGCTTGGATTGGCGATGGTAACAATATGTGCAATTCGTATATTAATGCATCAAAATTGCTTGATTTCAAACTTAAAATATCTGTACCAAATGGCTATGAACCAGATAAATATACACTAGATAAATTTGGTGAAAATGTTGAATTATGTGAAATACCAGGTTCTGCTGTTGATGGAGCCGATGTTGTAACAACAGATGTTTGGGCTAGTATGGGTGATGAGCACGAAAATGAAGAGAGAAAAAAAGTATTTAAAAGTTTTCAGGTTAATATGAATTTAATGTCAAAAGCCAGGGAGAAGGCGATATTTCTTCATTGTTTACCTGCGCACAGGGGAGAAGAAATTGATGACTCAATAATAGATTCCTCATATAGTGCAGTCTGGCAGCAAGCTCATAATAGACTTTACAGTTCTATGGCACTCATAGATTTTTTATTGTCTTCATGCGAAAACTAGAGAGATTCAATTAGCTGCAATCTTTTCTGATAGTCATTACATTTAAGAATTGCATTTATTTTTGTTCTAAGAGCTTTAGTATTAGTTTGCATTATAAGATTTTTAATTTCAGGTATTGCTTGTGGATGCATACTAAAAGATGTCAGACCAAGACCAAGCAGTAATTTAGTATACATTGTCTCACCTGCCATCTCTCCACACACAGTGATATCTATTTCTGACTTGTTACATGTCTCGATAACTTGTTTTACCAATTGCAATACAGCTGGGTTAGTAGGATCATATAAACTTGCTACCTCATCATCAATTCTATCAATAGCTAGAATGTACTGAACGAGATCATTAGTTCCAATTGACATAAAATCTACATGTTTACATAGTACATTTGACTGAATTGCACTTGCAGGTACCTCAATCATAATGCCAACTTCATATTTATGACTGAAAGACTTTTTCTCTTTTATAAGTTCAGCTTTTGCTTCATCAATAAGTTCTTTAGCTTTTTTGATTTCGTCGAGCGTGGTGATCATCGGTATCAATATTCTAAGTTTTCCTTTTTTTGCAGCTCTTAACATAGCCTTTATTTGTACTTTAAAAAGATTTTTTTCATACAAGCTATATCTGATGCCTCTTAAGCCTAGGGCAGGATTTTTTGCAACTTGGCCTACTTTCATATTTTCAGATACTTCTTTATCAGAACCGATATCTAGTGTTCTTAGTGTCACAGGCTTATTATTTACTTTTTTAAAAACTTTACTGTAAGCTTGATATTGTTCTTGTTCCGTGGGCAAATCATTTCGGTTCATATAGAGATACTCCGTCCTGAATAAACCCACTCCATCGGAACTATCATTTAAAAGCTTTACCTCTTCTGAAAGCTCAAGATTACACATTACATCTACTTTTATTCGATCCTTAGTAATTGCTTTTTTGTTAGTTGTTTTTCTGAAAGATTTTATTAATGAGTTGTTTTCTGATTGAATTTTTTTAAAATATTTTAGTTCAATTTCATCAGGATTGATTATTATTATTTGATTTTCAGGATCCATAATAAGTTTGTCGCCATCTTTAATAATATTGATGGAGGATTCTACCTTCACCAACATAGGAAGTGCCAAACTTTTACTTAAAATTGCGCTGTGGGAAGAGCGACTTCCATGAGATGTTATAACTCCCAGCCCTTTACTATGATGAATATCAATAATATCCTTAGGTGTTATTTCATCAGTTATAATGATTTTATTTTCAATAGTGTTATTGCTGAAAATATCTAACTTTTTTCTAGATCGAAGGAGTTCTAGTAGACTGATAATCATTTGTTTAATATCAATTAATCTCTCTTTAATATATTTGTCTTCGATATCCTCGAAGGACTTTTTCATACTATAGTATTCAGAGGATATAGCCCAACTTGCGCTGAATTGCTGATTATTTATCTTATTAAGAACACTCTCTTTGAAACTTTTATCATTAACAAAACTTAGTTGCATATTCATTAGTTTCGTTATCGCAGGATTATTTCTAATTTTTGATGATGATTTTTTATATTCTGTTTTAAGTTTATTTATTGCAGCTAAACATTTTTTTGATTCCTTGTTGACTTGATTCTCACTAACAAAAGATGGTGTGTGATCAATATTATCCTTATAAATTACGATCGCTTGTCCAATACATATACCTCTCGAAACACCGTCACCTGTGATAATAATACTCATTTTTGCTCATCAAATTTATTGTTAAAAAGTCTCTCAATTGACTTCATGGCATCATTCTGATCAGAACCATTAACCTCAATGCTTATACTTGAGCCTTGAGAAGCTGAGAGCATAAGTAATTTCATTATACTTCTTGCGTCAGCATTTTTCCCATCCTTAGTTATTATAATTGTTGATTCAAACTTATTTGCTGTTGATACAACTTTAGCTGCAGCCCTGGCGTGAAGCCCTAATTTGTTTAGAACCATAAGTTTTTTTGTAATCATTTATACTTTTGAAACTCCCTCCATGCCACCCTCTATAGCCTTGATTGATAGTTGATCAAGTGAATGTTCAGGATAGTTAAATACATTCAGAATCATAGATAGGTTCAATCCTGCTACAATCTTGATTTTTTCATGATCTATGGATGACGCGATATTTGATGGTGTGGTTCCAATAATATCTGTCAATACTAGAACACCTGCTCCATTATCGAGGAATTTAACATATTTTTCTGCAAGCTCTTTTACATCATTGGGCTGATCATAATTATCAACAGATAATAATTCAACTTGGAATGGATTTTTCCCAAAGACCGAGGTTGCAGTAAGTAATAATTGTTTGCCAATATCACTGTGTGTCACTAATAGAATACCAACTTTCATATTAAATAAACTCCAAGTTCTCCGAGTATAAATTTTTTATAATTTGAGAGCTATTTCGTGCTAGTCTCAATTCTCTCCTCACAGAAGGATCATCAAGTTTGCTGCTCAAATAAGCTAGTAATTCTAGATGTTTACTGTAATTTTTTTCAGGAACAATAATAGAGACAATTATATCTACATCAAGATTATCTATATTATCAAATTCTACTGGCTCATCTAATATAATAATCGATAGGAATGGATATTCGATATTTTGAATTCGTGCATGAGGTATAGCAACGCCTTTTCCAATAGATGTGGAGCCTAGTTTTTCTCGCTCATAAAGTTTCTTAAAAATATCATTTCTACTAACACCTGACGGCTTACTTAGGAGATCAGAGATCTTTTCAAGAATACTTTTTTTTGTCTTACAACTATCATTCACAGATACGTGTGAATCTTCTAATTTGATTTTAATCATACGTATTTCTTTTTCTCTGTGTTGAATTTGGTATATTTATTTTTTCCCTATATTTTGTTATAGTTCGTCTTGCTACAGATACACCTTTTGTCGTGAAAAATTTTGAAATCTCATTATCACTCAAAGGCTTATTTGTATTTTCCTCTTTAATACACTCTTCGATCATTTTCATAATTACTTTAGATGAAATCATCGTTCCGGTATCAGTGAAAAGTTCAGATGAGAAAAAATATTTCAATTCATATACACCTCTTGGAGTCTGGACAAATTTATTACTTGTAGCTCTAGACACAGTTGATTCATGAATACCCAATGACTCTGCAACATCTTTCAGAGTCATTGGTTTCATACCAATATCACCATCATTTAGAAAATCTATTTGTCTCGTAAAAATTTCTCTGCAAACATTTAGAATTGTTAAGTTTCTATTCTTGATAGATTTAATAATGAATTTAGCTTCATTATAATTTTTACGTAGATAATTTATATCGGTCTTAATCTTAGTCTCTTTCATTAATGAAACATATTCTGCATTCAACTTTAATAATGGTTTATTTTTGGTGAGTTCAGTAACCCACTTACCGTCTCTTTTAAAAATAATTATTTCAGGGGAAATATGATATGAATCTAATCTTTTTGAAATCTCAAGACCAGGTTTAGGGTTAAGCTTCCTTATAAGTTCAAGTGCATTGTTATCAAAATGAGTATTTTTATTCAATTCTGAGAGAATATTATTTAGTTTAGAACTATCAGAGCTATCTATTGTCTTTAAATATTGAATTATATCTGCTGCTTGCTGATACAATGGCGATTCTTTGAAAGAGTGATCTAATTGTATGGATAATGAGTCACATAAATCTAGTGCACATGTTCCAATAGGCTCAAATCTCTGAAGAGTATGCAATACGTAAAATATTTCTTGAAACGAGGCTTCAATCTCTCTGTTGGCTTGTATAAAGATATCTTTCAGATCTTCTGTTAAATACCCGTTTTCATTTACACAATCGATTAGTATAGAGGCAATTATTTTTTCATTCACAGTTAATGAAGTCATGTCTAATTGTCGATTTAAAGATTCTTGTAAGCTCTCAGTCTTTCTGTGATACTTTAGAATATCATCAGCATCTGTATTAAACGTGTTGACTGATGACCCAACATCATAATTTGATTCTACCTCCTCATTTTTTTCGAGAAGCGGATTATCCAAAATTAAATTATCTACCTCTTTTTCTAGATCATATGAATTTAGCTGAAGAAGTCTAATAGCCTGCCTTGTTTGTTGAGACAAGACTTTTTTCTGAGTTAGTGTTGTTGTTTGCTTTAATTTATTCACAATTTAAAAGACTCACCTAAATAGACTTTCTTGACAATTTCATTTTTAACGAGTTCTCTAGATTTCCCAGACGCTAGAACTTTACCTGAGTTGATAACATATGACTTATCGCATATTTTCAATGTTTCTCTTACATTATGATCAGTAATTAATATTCCTATATCTTCTTTAGCCAATACTTTGATGATTTTTTGTATATCTATTACAGATATAGGATCAATCCCTGCAAATGGTTCATCAAGTAAAAGAAATTTAGGTTTTAGAGCTAATGCGCGGGCGATTTCAACTCTTCTTCTCTCTCCTCCTGATAATTGTATTCCTTTAGTGTTGATGAATTTAATTAAATCAAATTTATGTATTAGATGTTCAAGAATTTCGGCTTTCTGAGTTTTGCTGAGGCTTTTATCAACTTCAAGAATTGCTTCAATGTTATCTTTTGCTGTCATATCTCTGAATACAGAGGGCTCCTGAGGTAGATAGCTGATACCCTCTTCAAATCTTTTATGAATTGGCTCGTAAGTAATATTCTTATCATTGATATGAATGCTACCTTCATCTGATTTTACCAATCCAACTATCATATAGAAGGTTGTAGTTTTACCAGCACCATTTGGACCGAGAAGTCCTACAATTTCACCAGAATTAACTTCCAGCGAAACATTATGAATAACTGTTTTACTCTCAAACGATTTTTTTAAACCAGCTGACGTAAGTGTTGACATATTAATTTAAATTAAAGGTAGTTGTTACTTTATTTCCTATGCTTTTTTTTAGATCACTTGCGGGCTTGTTCTTAACAATCCACTCATCAGTTTTAGTATTATATATCATTTGATTTCCTTTTATTGTCTGTAACTGATTACCCTCTTTAATAGTTCTCTCTGCATTACTTAATATGGTAATTAAGCCTAAATCAAGATTAGCAGATAAACCGTTCCCTGTTGTAGTCGAATCGGATGTTATTATTGTTACGTCTCTATCTGTCTCAATGAGGTCCCTCGATAGGTAAAATATAGCATATGATGTGTATAATTTGATGATATTTCCATTTGAAGAATTATTTCTATTAACTGATACATTGCTTTTTAGATAAATCTCACTCATTTCGCCATTGGGATCGATTGCTGTATCAGAGCTTATGTTAGTTATTAAATTAGAGTTAAACATTTTTAACTTTGGATTTTTTATAAACGTATAGTTATCGTCATACTTCTCCAAATATAATCCCGTTAAACTCCATTTGGTCGACATATTAGTATCTATATTTTTTGATGAGAAGTTATGTATCTTATTTTTTAATTTTCTCTGTTCTGTTGGATCACTCGCCAGCACATTTAAGTCAGTAATTAGCAATAAAGAGAAAAAACAAGCAATTAGATTAAATTTCTTCATTTAGTGTTTTTGAGAAATAGATGAGATCACATACATCTCTTATTGCCCCATAACCACCATGCCTTTTAGTTACCCAATCAAATTGATTCATGTCTATTGTAGGATTAGTATTGGGGACTACAACTGACATCCCAACGCTTTTAAGAATTTCAACATCCACTGTATCGTCCCCAACAAAGCATACTTTTTCTAGAGGAATCGACATATTTAGATCATAAAAGGATTTCAGTTTGTTCCTGCTACCCTGAACTACATACTTAATACCCAATTCCTCTGCGCGATGATTTACACACGCTGCTTCTCTTCCAGAGATAATCATTATTTCTATTCCTATAGACTGTACTATTTTTATGCCATGGCCATCTTGGGCAAAGAATTTCTTGAGTTCGTTTCCATCATGATCATAATAGAGCCCGCCATCTGTTAGTACCCCATCTACATCAAAAGCTAATAACTCAATCCCTCTGGCTTTTTTTATTAGATCATCAGGATAATAAGATTTTAAAAAATTTTGATCTTTAGTCATATTAGTTGATTGATTTAATTATGTCTTTAAGCGTAAGTATTCCTACTACTTTATTTTTATCTATTACAGGTAAAGCGCTTATACTATTATCCTCCAGTACTGAAAGCGCTTCGGCGGCAAGCATAGTAGGACTTACTATGAGAGGTTTTTTAGTCATTACCGTTTTAATATATATAGATTCAAAGTTTTTATTTTTTTTCATGATTCTCTTAATATCACCATCAGAAATTACACCAATTAATTTTTTTTTGTCATCTACTATTATCGCTAGTCCAAGATTAGATTTTGTAGTTTTTTCCAACAATTGTGAAAACTTAGAACTTCCAGTCACAAGTGGTAAATTTTTTTTAATCATTATGCTTGAAACAGTCACCATTAACCTTTTCCCTATAGCACCTCCTGGATGAGTTTTTGCGAAATCTTTGATTGTAAAGTTATTCTGTGAGGAAATTGCTAATGCCAGAGCATCCGATATAGCCAAGGCACAAATGATACTTGATGTAGGCGCTAAATTATTTGGACATGCCTCTCTAGTAACTGATGCATCAAGAGAAATTTCAGAGTAACGAGCTAGAGATGAGGACAAACTGCCTGTTATTGATATTATGCAACACTTTAATAATTTCAACAGAGGCAACAGTTTGATAACTTCCTGTGTTTCACCTGAATTAGAGTAGATTATAACTACATCATTTTTCTTAATCACACCAACATCACCGTGTAAAGCATCTAATGGATGAAGAAATAATGCCGCCGTCCCTGTACTACTTAATGTGGCTGCCATTTTCATAGCAATAAAACTTGATTTTCCGACACCTAATGTGATTACTTTGCCCTTATTGGACATAATTGCCTTACATGCTTTATCAAACTTGTTATCTAATAACTCAGCTGTTCTTCTGAGTGCGGTAATTTCTCTATTTATGATTTCTCTAGCGAGCTGTTTATTTGACTTTTTATTCATACTTTACCCGAGTATAAAATATATATATACGAGGTATGTTATTACTAATATGCTCGAGTATAAAGTTTTTATAAGAGTTTTATCTGATTTAATTATGATATAGAAAAAAATTGATACTATTAGCAAAACTGAAATATCTCTGATAAATTCTGTTTTATTCACAATAGCTGAGTTAATAAGACCAGCTAAACTTGCAGCAATTGCTATGTTGAAAATATTTGAACCTATTATGTTACTGATAATGAAGTCTGTTCTGTCTTTTCTGGCAGACTCTATACTAGTAGCAAGTTCGGGTAGACTAGTTCCTAATGCTGTGAGCGTTAATCCGATTGTATAACTACTTATTCCAAAAAGAATTGCTATTTGAGTTGCTCCATCAATAAAATAAGCTGAGCCATAAATCAACATTATAACTCCAACAATCAATAGGAGACCGATCTTTAAAAGACTTAAACTCTTAGTACTTTCTCCATTATAGGCATCTATCTTTTGTTCTTCTCTACCTATGAAAAATAATATAACTAAAAATACTAGAATTAGGATTAATGCATCAAGAATATCAAATAAATAATCAGAGAGAACAAGTATAAACAGAGACAAAGTTAAGACAATCATACCAGTGTACATATTTTTAGGTAAAGCCATCGCTTTATTTTTATGTTTAACAAAAAAAAAGGATAAACAAAAAACCAAGGCAATATTTGATATATTTGAACCAATTGAATTACCTAGAGCAAGTATAGTCTCATTTTGAAGTGCAGACTTAATAGATATCGATATCTCAGGAGCAGAGGTTGCTATCCCAATCATAAAGAAACTAGCAGTGAATCCAGAAATTGAATATGCAGATGAGAATCGCTCGGTTGATGTAACTAGGAGATTCGACCCTACTAATAAGAGCGCCAATCCAAGGACTAAAAACAGTAATGATCCTATCATGACGGGATATTGTATAAAATATCTTTGTATTTAGTAGTTGATTTCAAGAACGTCTATTTCAAAGTCTTGTACGTCTTTGCCATCAGTAACCAATTTTGCTCTTCTCTGTAGATAAGACTCTCTGAGAAAAATATATTTGTCTTTGGCAGCAGTATCGAGAATCTTTGTGGCTTTCAGTAAATTTGCTCTTGTGTCGATCACATTTGTAGCTTGAATGGCCTGTCTCTCCTCATGATGTAACTCCGTATGAATAGGAGAGATATCTTTTTCTATCATTACGTCAACGTAAAAGCCAGGAGCATCTCTGAATGAGCTTGGCCCGAAAAATGGTAAAACTAGATATGGGCCAGGCGAGATGCCATAATACCCCAGTGTTTGCCCGAAATCTTCACGATGTCTCGGTATACCGAGAGAGGTTGCGACATCAAATAAACCGAAAATTCCAACAGATGAGTTGATAACAAATCTGCTCGTAGATGATATAGTTTTATCGAGTTTCATTTGCAGTGCACTGTTT
>MDTA01068268.1_pt1 | contig 10243 bp, 10 predicted proteins | sample 811151 | NCBI WGS metagenome assembly MDTA01 (sample SAMN05326648, study PRJNA326480) | marine metagenome | isolation source: seawater | place: Indian Ocean: South | collected 2010 | reverse complement strand
GCAAGACTCGTTATTTTGGTTCGATATGAGTAAGGTACGAGATCCTGTACCTAAAACTCCAATGGTCATGGATAAAATATTTGGCTTATCTCAATTCACTATGATTGATTCCCTGAAAAAAATTAAAATTTCGACACTTGATGGCTACAGGCTACAGCTTTACGAATCATCTAGTGCTGAACAAGCAAATAAAAAAATGAAAAAATACAGTCTTTCTCTTAAAGATTCTCTTTATCTGGTTTTTGATGCACCGTTATACAAAATACGCTATGGAAATTTTATTTCTAAAGACAAGGCTGAAATTGTTCAGGCAAAACTAAAACGAAAAGGTTTTAAAAAAGTATGGATAGTAAAGAGCAGAATAGAACAATAATTAGCTTATCATTCATTGGTTACTTGTTTCAACTTTTTTTGAATAATAGAAAAAAATAAAATTTTACTTGAATTATGGCCGGGCATAGTAAATGGGCAAACATACGACATAGAAAAGGCGCACAAGATGCCAAACGAGGTAAAATTTTTACCAAGATAATTAAAGAAATAACGATTTCAGCTCGTATTAGTGGTGGTCAAGTTAGCTCAAATCCGAGACTGCGAAAAGCTATTGCCAATGCTAAGTCAAATAATTTGCCTGCTGATAAAATTGAAAGAGCCATTAAAAAAGGTACTGGTGAGTTAGATGGCGTAGTTTATGAAGAAGTTACATATGAAGGATATGGGCCAGGTGGCATTGCATTATTGTTAAATATAATTACAGATAATAAAAATAGAACCGTTGCTGAAATAAGACATATTTTATCTAAATACAATGGGAATTTAGGTGAGACTGGAAGTGTGTCTTGGATTTTTAATAAAATAGGACAAATAATTATATCCTCCTCATGTGAAGATGATAAAGCTTTTAATGCAGCAATAGAATCTGGCGCTGAAGATTTTGAGATCAATGAAGATTATTATATCATTTCAACAAAAGTTGAAGAGTTAATGGAAGTGAGGGATAAACTCGAAGAACTTGATTTTAATATTATATCTGCAGAAATTGAAATGATACCAAAATCGTTGCAAAAATTAGAAAGAAAACAGTCTGATTTGGCCCTTAAATTATTGGATGAACTTGAAGATAATGATGATGTTAATAAATTGTTTACTAATTTTGATGTGCATTAAACAACTATTTATATGATAATATGAGGGTATTGGGTATAGATCCAGGCATTGGGATTACAGGTTTTAGTATTATTGATACTAATAGATTAGATTTATCATTATTAGCTTACGGCACAATTAAGCCGAAAAAAAAAGATAGTCTACCAAAAAGACTCAATTACTTATTTGAAGAAATGAATAAAGTTTTAGATAAATTTTCTCCAGATGTTCTTGCAGTAGAGGATGTTTTTTACAGTAAAAATGTAAAATCTGCCATGGTTTTAGGCCACGCAAGGTGCTCCATTATTTTAGCAGCTGCACAGGCTGGGATACCCATATTTGAATTTGCACCTAGGAAAGTTAAATCATCCGTATGTGGAAATGGAGCAGCAACAAAACAACAAGTATCTTATATGGTGACAAAGATTTTAAAATTAAAAGAGATACCAGACCCCTTAGATATATCTGATGCAATGGCAGTAGGGCTATGCTACATAAACCAAAATAAATTCTATGATTGATCAATTAAATGGAGTAGTCACAAAAAAAGATATTACGCACGCAGTAATTATGGTTGCTGGCATTGGCTATAAATTAAATATGTCAATTAATGGACTTCAGTTGTTGCCTGAAATTGGTAAGGAAACTCAAGTTCATGCATATTTACATGTAAGGGAGGATATCTTAGACCTTTATGGTTTTGTAGATTTGAAAGAAAGAGAAGTTTTTTTCTTATTGAATTCAATTAGTGGAATTGGTCCTAAACTTGCGCTAACAATTTTATCTGGAATAGAGCCAGAGATATTACAAAAAAGAATAACCGAGGGTGATGTAGCTGCATTAACTAATATCCCTGGAGTTGGCGCAAAAACAGCTAAACGAATTATAATAGAGTTAAAAGAAAAATTCACCAAATTAGTTGACTCCTCTATTGGCTTTGTTGAACCAGATGATTCGTCAAAGAGTCAAATTTTTAGAGATGTTGTGGATGCACTCATTTCATTGGGATATAAAAAGAATTATGCTAGTAAGGTGTGTTCAGATTTAGAAAAAAGTGGGGAATTGGAGGGAGAATTAGAAACTGTGATTAAAAAAGCACTATCTAAATTTTCATTATGAGAAAATATAATAAAAGACTAGTTAAACTTGGTACAGAAACGGCTTTTTCCGTATCATCAGAAGCAAATATCTTGTCCAAAAATGGAAAAAAGATTTATCCATTCCATCTAGGAGATATCAACATACCCACTCCAAACCTTATTCGAAAAACAACAAGAAAATATATTGATAGTAATAAAAATGGTTATTGTCCTTCAGAAGGGATTTTGGAGTTTAGAGAAGCGTTAGCTCAAGATATAGGTTCAAAAAGAGGCGTAGTTTATAATGCTGAAAATGTTATTATACAGCCAGGTGGAAAACCAACAATCTGGAAATTTCTTACCTGTGTTATGAATAAAGGAGACCAGGTTTTGTATCCCAATCCTGGATATCCAATCTATGAATCCCAAATTCGGTTTCAAGGTGGGGAACCAATTCCATATGGATTCAATGAAACTGCAGAAGGCTATAAAATAAACTTAGATGAATTAAAATCATTAATTAATGAAAAGACCACTATACTCATTTATAATAATTATCAAAATCCTACAAGCGCATCTTCTACAAAAGATGAAATTGAAAGTCTTGCCAAATTGTGTATTGAGAATGACCTTTGGGTTTTGAGTGATGATGCCTATTTTGAAATAAGGTATTCTGATGAGCCACCTTTATCGATAGTGAATATACCTGGTATGCGAGAGAGGACAGCTATTTTGTATACATTTTCAAAGAGATTTGCTATGACTGGATGGCGTATTGGAGCAACAATTGGTCCCAAAAATTTAATGAATCAAATTGCAAGATTAAATGTAAACGATGAATCTTGTACGAACCATTTTATTCAATGTGCATTAGCTGAAATAATGGGTCTTGTTGATGATGAGGCAAAGCTTATTTTATCAGAACTAGAGGAAAGGAAAAATATATGTGTAGAGTCTTTGAATTCTATCTCTGGGATTTCATTGATTAATCCTGAAAGCACATTTTATCTATACCTAAATATTAAGAATATAATGATACAAAAAAACTATAATGATATTGAACGATTCAGATTAGATGCATTAAATCAAATAGGTTTTTCATTTTGCACTAGACATCACTTTGGAGCTCCTAAAAAAGGAGAAGATGACAGATATATTCGATTAGCATACTCTGGTATAAATAAAATAGAGATATTGGAAGGTATGAAAATCTTTAAAGATTGGTTAGAAAATTCATGAAACTATCTAAAACTGCCTTATATGATTTTCATATATCGCGCCAAGGGAAAATGGTACAATTTAGTGGTTATTCTCTTCCTGCTTATTATACAAGTATAAATCATGAACATACGCTGGTAAGATCGAGTGTAGGTCTTTTCGATATTAGCCATATGGGTGAAATTGTAGTATCTGGTCTTGATGCAGAATCCTTTCTTCAAAAAGTCACAATAAACGATATTGAATCTATAGAAGTCGGACAAGCTCAATATACAGCAATGTGTAATTACGATGGCGGCATAGTTGATGATTTGATTTTATATAGAAATTCTGATAATTATATGTTAGTGGTAAATGCTGGTAACATAAATAAGAACTTAAATTGGCTAAATAAGAATAAAATTGGCAATGTTAAAGTTTCTAATATTAGCGATGATATTAGCACAATCGCTGTTCAAGGACCTAAATCAAGGAGTGTATTGGAAATGCTAACTAAAGAAAATTTGGCAAATATAGATTTTTATAGTTTTGTTAATGGAGAGGTTGCAGGTTTTGATACAATGATATCTCGTACTGGATATACTGGAGAATTGGGGTATGAGTTGTATCTTAGCTCAAAAAATGTTGTCGATGTATGGAGGAAATTATTAAAAGTTGGAAATGATTATGGAATAGCACCAGTTGGTTTAGGATGCAGAGATACCTTGCGAATGGAAATGAAATATTTGTTATATGGTAATGACATTAATGAGACTCGAAATCCAATTGAATCAGGCCTTGGCTGGATAACAAAAATAAATAAAGGTTCATTCATTGGTAAAGAAGCCATATTGAATTGCAAAGACAATGTTCAAAATAAATTAGTTTGTATTAAAATGTTAGACAGAGCTATTCCTAGAAAAGGTTTAATGATCTACAAAAATGAAAAACTTATTGGTGAAATAACTAGCGGGACTATGAGCCCATCACTAGGATTTGGTATTGGTATTGGGTATGTTAATGTAAATTATTCAAATATTGGAAAAGAAATTCAAATTGATGTTAGAGGTAAACTAAAAAAAGCAGTTATTTTAAAACCACCATTCTACAAAAACGGAACCCTCTTACAATAAAAAATTAGGTTTAATTAGAGAATAGTTTAATCTTCGATAATAGAACAAAAAATCGTATAATCATCATTATTAATTCCACATATCATAAGAATAATTATGGATAACGAGCGTCGTTTAGAGATACTAGGTATCTCCTTAATAACACTATCTATTTTTATAATTTTTAGCTTAGTAGGGTATGACCCTAACGAACAGCCCCAAATGTCTCCTAATATCAAGGTAAATAATCCTATGGGTATAATTGGGGTGGGTATAGCCTATTATTTTTTTAAGGAATGGTTCGGTTATATAATGTTCATAATTCCTTTTATCGGGTTTTTATGGGGATGGTTCTTGTTTGCTAAAAAAAAATTAGATATTCTTATCCGCAGTACAATATACCTATTAGTTTTTATGTTACTTATATCTACATCAATAGGTGTTTTGAGCAATTTGCTCTTTTTAGAATCAAAAACTAAATTTTCTGCCTCTGGTAAACTTGGTGGTGTAATAGGAGGATTTATTTTAGATTGGTTCAAGCCGTGGGGAACCTTTTTATTTTTAATTTCTAGTTTTCTTATTTTAATCAGAGGATATTTCAACATTGACTTTTATGCTCCCTTTGCACTTCTAGATAAAAAGTGGAATAAATGGAAAAAAGAATTCACTGAAGCAAAAATATTAAAAAATAAGGAAAAAGAGAAGCGTAAGCACACTAAAAAATTAAAAGCAAAAATAGATGCAAAGAAAAATAATAACGTTTATTCAGCGCAAAACTCACCTCATGATGATTTAACTTCCGTGGATACGTTTGAAGATTCTCAAGAGATCGAACAATCATATCTTGCTAGGGAATTAAAAGCAGATAGCAATGTAAAGAAAAATACTGATGATTATACTTCAGAAACCTTATCGCATAGTAATTCTAATAATCAAAATATTTTAAATGAATTTCAAGAAGTAGAGGGGAAATCTATTGATGAAGAAGCTCCTACGACTGATGAGGATTTTTCTTTGCATGATGCTATAGAAAAAGAAAATTTGCAGGAGTCTGGAAAAATAGAGAGTAATGACTTAAATATTGAAGAAATAGTAGAAAATGAAATAGTCGATATTGATGAAGTAGTGGAGAGAAAAAAACCAAAGAGGAAGTATCAATTACCTTCATCTGATTTACTAGAAAATCCAATTGATGTATCTGATAGTTTAAGTAGAGATGAATTAATTGAGCGTGCACAATACTTAACACAGTCAATGTCAACATTTGGTGTTGAGGGTAATGTTGTAAACGTGCATCCAGGACCAATAATTACTTTGTTTGAAGTAGAGCCTGCAGAGGGAGTAAGAGTTAATAAATTTGTACAGTTAGCTGACGATCTTGCAAGAGTAATGGAGGCTAGCAGTGTTAGGGTAATTGCACCAATACCTGGAAAATCTTCAGTAGGCATTGAAATACCAAATCGGAATCCTGCTACTGTTTTTTTTAAATCAGTTGTAAATAGTTCAGAATTTGCTGAGGCAGAATCAATCCTAACTTTAGCCATAGGGAAAACAACATCTGGGGAGATTAGCACTCTCAATTTAGCAAAAATGCCACATCTTTTGATTGCAGGTACTACAGGCTCGGGGAAATCAGTATGCATTAATACAATAATTTGTTCTATCATTTATAGTGCTACACCTGATGAGGTTAAGTTCGTCATGATTGATCCGAAAAAAGTTGAAATGACGCTTTATCGACAGCTTGAAGGATATCATCTACTAAAAATGGAGGATATATCGGAGCCAATTGTCACCTCAGTTGATAATGCTATTCTAGCTTTACGTGCATTAGAAAAAGAAATGGATAGACGTTACAATGTTCTTGCTGATGCATTAGTTAGAAATATTGATGAATATAACCAAAAAATGAGAAATGATAATCAGTCAATTATGCCTTATATAGTTTTAGTTGTTGATGAGTTAGCAGACCTAATGATGCTATCTGCTAAAGATGTTGAAGCCCCAATTGCAAGATTGGCTCAGCTTTCAAGAGCAGTTGGTATACATCTTGTTATTGCAACACAAAGACCTTCAGTTGATGTGATTACGGGAGTGATTAAAGCTAATTTCCCATCAAGAATTGCTTTTCAAGTAGCCAGCAAAATAGATTCAAGAACAATTATTGATCAACCAGGTGCTGATAAATTAATTGGAAGAGGTGATATGTTACATTTAGGAACAGGAAGCTCAGATGTCTTCAGAATGCATAATGCTTTTTTATCTCTTGATGAGATTGAGGCTATCATGCAACATATAGCTAATCAACCAAAAGCTGAAGAATTAATACTCCCCTCAGTTCGAGAGTCTCAAGTGTCTGAATTAGGTGGGAATGGTCCTGGTGATTCCGTGAATGATGATTTGTTTAGTGAAGCCGTTTCTTTAGTCATAACTCATCAACAAGGATCGATATCATTGCTCCAGCGTAGATTAAAAGTTGGATATTCTAGAGCTGCTAGATTAATAGACCAAATGGAACAAACTGGGGTTGTTGGCCCATTTACTGGAAGTAAGGCTAGGGAAGTTTTGGTTGATGAAACCTATCTAGAAATGATAAAAGATTAAAGAACTTGAAGAGTCTTCTTTTATTAAGTTCTATTTCATGTATTCTGATTGCAGAGAATGATCCCTACAGAAATTTTCAAGCATATATGAACATCAATGAAGGTAGATTGCTAAACATAGAATTTTTCCAACAACAATATGATAAAAAATATAAGTCATCTGGCAATTTATATTATTTAAAAGATAGTTATTATGTCTTTGATAACAATGAACAAAGGATTACTTATCAAAATGGATTAATTAAAACAATAAATAAGGTCAACAAGCAAATTATATATGATAAGAAATTAGAGGGCCAAGTAACCATTCTTGATATTTTATCTGGGAAAAATAATCAATTAGACATTGGAGAAATAGTTTTTGCTAAAAATGGTTTTATTATTCCATTTTCTTTGAAAGATTGGGCAATAGTTGGAAAAATCACTACAGTTCCTTCAACTGGGCAGCCAAAAAACATAACTCTATTAATATCAGATGATGAAAAAATAAATATCAATGTAATATCCTCTTTAAAACTGGGAAAAGACTCAATTCCAAAAATTGATGTTTCAAGTTTTGAAATTATTAATCTAAGTGAATAAAGCTTTAAAATTATTTTTTTTAACTGTATTTAGTCTATTTTGCATTTTTTTTGCATTTAAGGATGAAGATATGGATTTGTTATATCAACATCTGCTAGAAGTCGATATTCTTAATCTAACCTTTGCTACTATTTTATTAATCATAAGTTGTGTTGTTAGAGCTTATCGATGGCAATTATTATTAATTCCATTTGATTATGTTTCATTAGGAAAAGTTTTTTCGGCTACTATGATAGGCTATTTTGGTAATGGCATTTTAGCTTTCAGGCTAGGTGAATTATTAAAAAGTTATTCAGTTTCAAAAGATTCAAAAATTAATACAATGCAGGCTTTTGGTACCGTAGTAATTGAGAGATTATTAGATGTGTTGGCAGTAGTGAGTATTTTCATCTTTCTGATACCTTGGTTTCCATTCGAAGATAAATTTATAAAATATGGCGCATTGGGTTTCACGAGCATTGCTTTAATTAGTCTAATGGTTTTGTATTTCGTATCAAAGTACGCTTTGATAGGAAAATTAGAAAATAAAGCAATTTTTTCTTCAGGATATGGTAAAAGTGTTTTCGTTGGAATATGTAGGTTTTTTGAAGGTATCGACGTTATAAGTAATAATGAAAACAGGTGGCGAATTTTCCTTTCTAGTGTTTTATTATGGTCTATTTATTATATTGAAACAATTCTTCTTGTAATTGCATGTGGATTAGAACTGGGAATTTTAGAAATAGGAATATTATTAGTTTTGGGGAGCATTGCATTTGGCATTCCAGCTTTGCCGGGTTCAGCAGGAACATATGATGCAAGTATAAAGTATAGTTTGGTAGTTGTTTTCAATGTAGGTAGCATACAAGCATTGAATTATGCTATTATTTCACACGTTGTAGCTTATTTTCCGCTTTTAATTCTTGGTTTTATTTTCTTCTTTATTAGTAGTGTTAAAATAAACGATTTTAAACAGGTGAAAATATATAAATGAAACTTTACGATTGTATTTTCTTAGATAGAGATGGGACAATAAATTGGGATAAAGAAGGTTATATAAGAAGTTTAGCTGATTTTAAATTTTTTGAATTTACTTTTGAGGCTTTAAAAAAAATTGCATACTTAGGAAATAGGTTTTGTATTGTTACAAATCAATCGGGGGTAAGTAGAGGTTTTATTAAACAAAATGAATTGAATAAAATTCACAATTATATTAGGACCGAATTTGAGACCAATGGGATTCCACTACTAAATATTTATGAATGTATTGATCATCCCGATAATGCATCAAATAGAAGAAAACCAGGGTTTGGAATGTTTTTAGAAGCCAAAACTGACTATGGAATTAATCTCCCGAAATGCCTAATGATTGGTGATTCACAAAATGACATGCAGGCTGGGCAAGGTCTCGGGATGGATACAATGCTAGTTAAAACAGGGAACGGTAAAAATACCTTGAAAAATCTTTCAAATATTGGTATGCCTCAATATATTGTTAAAGATTTATATGAAGGAGCAGAAAAATTGTGTCACTAAAGGTTGGTGTACTTATGGGAGGTGCTAGTGAAGAGCGAGATGTGTCTATCTCTTCTGGACAGGCGATAATTAAGGCATGCAATGAAATTGGATATATGGTTAGCGAATTTTTATTTAAAAATAATTATAAAAAATTTGCTGGTATGTTACAAGAACAAGATTTGATTTTTAATGCATTGCACGGAGGGATTGGTGAAAATGGCGAAGTCCAAAAATGGATGGACAAAATTAATGTGAAATATACGGGTTCAGGTGCAACTTCGTCTTCATTATGCATGAATAAAGCTGAAAGCAAAAGTATAGCTAAAGCTAGTGGTATTGCTACACCAAAATGGCAACTCATTAAAAAAAAACAAGATATAGTGAAAATCAAACCACCTCTCATAGTAAAGCCTAATGATCAAGGAAGCACTGTTGGATTATCAGTGGTAAACAATAAAAGTGAAATGGCTGATGCGATTAAAAAGGCTTTCCAATTCGGAGAGAATATTATTATCGAGGAATTTATTAATGGCCGTGAAATCACTATTCCAATAATTGATAGTTCTCCTTATCCAATTGTTGAAATTAGTCCACTAAAGCCACTATATGATTATGAATGTAAATACACGCCTGGTATGAGTAAGTACCACTGTCCTGCTAAATTAGAAGATATGGTTGTAAAAAGGATTGAATCAAATACTATGGTTTTATTTGATAAGTTAGGTTGCTCAATATATGCCAGAGCCGACTATATATTGGATAGGCATGGTATCCCCTACTTCCTCGAAATGAACACGCTTCCTGGAATGACATCTACGAGCTTAGTTCCCAAATCTGCAAATGCTAAAGGTCTGAATTTCAATGAGTTAATCTCAACAATAATAAAATTGAGTTTATAAATGGAATTAAAGCTTTATAATACATATAAAAGAGTCAAAGAGGTCTTTACACCCTTAGTTAATTCAAAGGTTAGCATGTATACATGTGGACCTACTGTATATGACTTTGCACATATTGGTAATTTTAG
>MDTA01078333.1_pt1 | contig 10245 bp, 8 predicted proteins | sample 811151 | NCBI WGS metagenome assembly MDTA01 (sample SAMN05326648, study PRJNA326480) | marine metagenome | isolation source: seawater | place: Indian Ocean: South | collected 2010 | reverse complement strand
TCTGAAACCTGCTCAAGAAGAGCCGGCCTGTTGGTCCCTGCATTGTTAACGAGCACCTGAAAAGGGCCATGGGCTCTAATGGCAACCTGCACTGCTTCCAAATTAGTCACGTCGAGAGGCAATGCAGTAGCAAGTCCTCCCGTATCAGCAATCTCATTAGCCAGGTTATCTATTTCATTTTCAGTGCGAGCCGCAGCGAAGACATGGGCGCCCGCACCGGCCAACGCAGCGGCAGCAGCACGTCCGATACCACGTCCTGCCCCTGTGACCAGCGCACGCCGGCCATCAAGCCTGAATGTTGGTGTTCTGGGCAAGCTCATTTTTTTTGGATCACGCCGTAAGGTGCGACGTTTGAGCCACCATACCGTCGCGCTCGAATGTTGGCCTGCTCGCCATGGCCTGCAAATCCCTCGAGCGCACATAATCTTGAGCAATAACTGCTAATGTGGGCTGATGCCTCATCGGTAAGTATTTTCTGATAAGTGCAAGTTTTCATAAACTTGCCTACCCACAGGCCACCCGTGTACCGAGCAGCTCTCTTAGTGGGAAGCGTATGGTTGGTACCAATCACTTTGTCTCCAAAAGATACGTTGGTTCTCGGGCCCAAAAATAGCGCACCATAGTTCGTCATATTATCAGCGAAGTAATCAGGATTTTTAGTCATGACTTGGACATGTTCATAGGCTAGCCGGTTAGCTTCTTCAATCATTTCGTCTGAACTTTCGCAGAGGATCACTGAACCATATTCGCTCCAAGCTTCGCGGGCAATTTCAGCGGTTGGCAGCAATTCTAATTGCCGCTCCACTTCTATTATTGTTTCTTCCGCTAGTTTTCTGGAATTGGTGAGAAGTGCCGCAGGGGAAGTGGGCCCATGCTCTGCTTGCCCCAAAAGATCCACGGCACAGATTTCTGCATCAATGCTGTCATCGGCTATAACCAGTGTTTCTGTAGGGCCAGCGAATAGATCAATCCCAACCCGGCCGAAAAGCTGGCGTTTGGCCTCTGCAACAAACATATTGCCAGGGCCGACAAGCATATCGACCTGATGTAACGTCTCTGTGCCAAGTGCCATAGCGCCTACCGCCTGAATACCCCCGAGGACGAGGATCTCGTCGGCGCCGGCCAAATGCATGGCTGCTACTATCGCTGGATGCGGATTGCCGTTTTGAGGTGGGGCTGAGGCGACAATACGCTTAACACCTGCGACTTTCGCTGTTACGACGCTCATGTGGGCCGAGGCAACCATTGGATATTTGCCACCAGGTACATAGCAGCCGACGGAGTTTACGGGGATGTTTTTATGGCCAAGGATGACACCTGGGAGGGTTTCTATTTCGAGATCCTTCAGGCATTCTCTTTGTTTTTCTGCAAAATTTCGAACTTGGGTTTGTGCAAATTTGATGTCGTCAATATCCTCGGACGGAACCTGTGAAATTGCCAACTCAATTTCTGATGTGGAAAGTCGCAGATCTTTTGGCGCATAACCGTCAAATTTTTCAGCTAATTCTTTAACGGCGGCATCACCATTTTTTATTATGTTGTCGAGTATAGTCTCAACGGTTGCCCGGACTTTATCATCCGCTTTTGCGATGTCCGCATCACTCTTGCCTCTTTTGATATATGTAATCATAGGAATTCCTGCCTTGTTTGATGGAAGAATTTAGTGGCTTCGAGTTAGTTTCGCAATTATGGGAATTATCAAAGTATTATTATCGACATTGCTGTTTGGAGCCTCAAAAAGCCCAATGACTGATGTGATGCCGGCATAAAGCCAATATTCTGAAGTGCCGAGAGCTTTGGTTTGTTAGCGTTTTGAGAGGCCTAAAAGTATCTCAAAGAAATGATGGGGTGCTTCAAGTTTTTAGTCCCGATACCACGGCGATTCAAACTGAGAAATCTCCGTTAAAATATAATAGCAGTGCTTAAAAATCTCATGGGTGGGCCACTTGGCTCAAGTTTACCAGGTTTTTTTGAACAAACTTACCGCTAATTTTAAGTCACTCCTTTTATTGTAATCCGAGTCTGAAAACATTAATTTGCCTTAATCTTGCTCGTTTCATTTAAATTATGGATTTGGAAGAGCTGTAAGTTTAAATGCCTAATTTTTAATCGAATGGGGCATTTAATGATAAAAAATAGGCTATACAGTGTTATGTGGGGTGAGTAATGAGATCAATGATTAAACAGTATGTGGACCTAGGATTAGCGGGTGCGTTAGCTGGTGTAATATACTTATCGCCTGAAGCGGCGATGGCAGCAGACACCAAAATCAATGGTGCCAATAGTGCGTGGATCTTAACAGCCACTGCCTTGGTGCTCTTCATGACGCTGCCTGGCCTTGCTTTGTTCTATGGAGGATTAGTGCAGGCTAAAAACGTGCTATCTGTTTTTATGCACTGCTTTACGATTGCATGTTTGGCATCCGTTTTATGGTTATTTGGCGTTTACTCTCTGGCCTTTGATGATGGGGGTTCTATGAATGCCGTTATTGGTGGGCTCGATAAGATTTTCTTATCAGGTGTAACTTTTGATAGTCTATCTGGCGATATTCCGGAACCGTTATTTTTCATGTTTCAGATGACGTTTGCGATCATTACTCCGGCACTAATTGTTGGAGCTTACCCAGAAAGAATGCGGTTTTCAGCAGTTTTATGGTTTTCAGCGCTTTGGCTTATCTTCGTCTATGCGCCGGTCTGCCACTGGGTATGGGGCAATGGTTGGCTAGCTGATTTGGGTGTTTTTGATTTTGCCGGGGGTCTGGTAGTCCACGCCACGGCCGGCACCTCGGCGCTCGTCCTTGTTAAAATGTTGGGAAACCGTCAGGGCTACCCGACCCAATTGCATCCGCCCCACAGTCCCGGTTTGACTATGGCAGGTGCGGCTATGTTGTGGGTTGGTTGGTTTGGTTTCAACGGTGGGTCGGCTCTTGCCGCTAATGGCAGTGCTGCGATGGCAATTACAGTGACGCATTTATCGGCGGCGACGGCTTCGTTGGTATGGGTCTTTATTGAATGGAAAAAATTTGGCAAGCCATCACTTGTCGGTATTGTTACTGGTACCATAGCGGGTCTAGCAACCATTACACCAGCTTCCGGTTTTGTTGGACCGGTTGGAGGCATAGGAATTGGTCTGGCTGGCGGGTTTATATGCTATTATGCGGTTAGTATTGTGAAGGATAGCTGGAATTTAGACGATTCTTTAGATGTATTTGCTGTGCATGGTGTAGGTGGCATTCTTGGTACGCTCTTGGTCGCTATATTTGCAGCCGAGACGCTTGGCGGTGTGGGCTATGGAAAGGATGGCTCTATGGGTAGTCAATTTGTTACCCAAGTGATTGGAGTTTTGGCCACCGTAGTCTGGACGGCTTTTGCGACGTGGTTGATTTGCAAAATCGCGGGCGCGCTCGTGGGGAACTTGAGAGCCGACGAGGATGAGATTACGGAAGGGTTAGATTTATCTTATCATGGTGAGCGGGATTATAACTTTTAGTTTTGGCGCGGTGGAAAGGAGCGAGAATCATGAAGCTGATAATGGCCATTATTAAGCCGTTCAAATTGGATGCTGTCCGAGAAGCCTTGACCGAATTAGGCATTCAAGGATTGACGGTATCCGAAGCTAAAGGGTTTGGGCGTCAGAAGGGGCAGACGGAAATTTATCGAGGTGCAGAGTATGTGATCGACTTTGTTCCGAAAGTTCGTCTGGACTTGGTCGTTGAGGATGGACAAGTAGATAGTGTTGTGGAGGCTATTCAGAGTGCCGCGCATACTGACAAGATTGGAGATGGAAAAATTTTCGTCCTTGAGGTTGCTCAGGCTGTTCGGATACGTACTGGTGAGACCGGGGGCGACGCAATTTAAGCCTTAGACGTCTGGTTTAAAATTAGTTATGTGTTGCTCGTGAGTTGTAGCCAGATAAATAGTGTGTAGGAGGTGGTTATTGTGAAAATCAAAAACTGTATCAGCCCCTACGAATATTCTATATTTCGGTTCAGATGAATAATTTGATCTACCATATTTGTCGGCGCGATGAGTGGGATTTAGCCACAGAAAAGGGATATTACACGGGCTCTTCTCAGGATTTGGAAGATGGGTTTATACATTTTTCAACTGCCAAGCAGGTTCGGATGAGTGCATCAAAGCACCGGGCAGGCCAATCGGGTTTAGTCCTTCTTAGTGTCGACCCTGATGTCGTGAGAGATAACCTGAGATGGGAGCCCTCTCGAAACGGTATGCTTTTCCCACACTTTTATGGGATTTTAGATGTGTCTATGGTCTTGCGTAGCGACCCAATAGAGCTGAATTCTATGGGGCGGCATGTTTTCCCCGCTGACGTCCCCGTGTGCTAGATGTACGGATTACTTCGTCCCTTAATTTTCCTGCTTGATCCAGAGCGAGCTCATGGCATTAGCCTCTGGGCCCTAAAACATGGGATTGTTCCGGGGCCGGGTTCTATCCATCACCCCGCCCTAAGCCAATCACTCTGGGGACTTGAGTTTCCAAATCCTGTAGGTTTAGCCGCTGGTTTTGACAAAGATGCGAAGGTGCCAATTAAGGCGTTAAATTTGGGGTTCGGATTTGTCGAATTAGGTTCAGTTACCCCCAAACCTCAGCGAGGGAATCCCCGTCCACGTCTCTTTCGTTTGTCGTCTGATGACGCGGCAATTAATCGTAATGGTTTTAATAGCATTGGTATGGAGCTTGTGGCTCAAAATTTGGCGAAATTAACCAACAAAAGAACTGGACCTATTGGTGTAAACTTGGGGAAAAATAAAGAGACGAAGGATGCTGTCTCGGATTATGTAGCTTCCATTCAGTCTCTTGGGCCCTTTGCTGACTACCTCGTGGTCAATGTGTCCTCGCCGAATACGCCGGGATTAAGAGCCCTGCAAGGCAAAGAACCGCTGAAATTATTACTGAGCGGAGTGAGGGAAGCGATTGAGCAACTTGATAGACATCCTCCACTTTTATTGAAGGTTGCGCCAGATCTAACGGACGATGATAAGCGCGATATTGCAGTGGTGGCTCTTGATGAAAATCTTGATGGAATTATTGCGACTAATACAACCACAGCTCGACCTGATAGCCTTATTGATCCAAAGCGAACTGAAATTGGCGGGTTGAGCGGAAAACCCTTGATGGAGGCCTCTACGAAGGTGTTAGCAGACCTGTTTCACCTGACAGAAGGTAGGATCCCGCTAGTTGGGGTCGGAGGTGTGGCTTCGGCAGAGGATGCTTATGCAAAAATCCGGGCTGGGGCGTCTTTAGTTCAACTTTACACCGCAATGGTTTACGAGGGGCCACACGTGGTGATTAACATCAATCGAGGCCTTGTTGAACATCTTCATCGAGATGGATTTGCGCACCTGACAGATGCTATAGGCGCAGAACATCGTTAAATTTCCCGATGTGATGAATTTTCGTTCAGTCGAAACTTTCGTTCAAGTAAGTGAAAGGCTAGAGGTGCCGCTAAAACCATAAAAACTACGCGGACTGCATGATGGGTAGAGACAAAAGCAACATCAATACCGAGCGCCAGGGAAATAAGGGTCATCTCGGCGACCCCTCCCGGCGCAAAGGCAAGCCAGATTGCAGGAAAAGGGAGGCCGGTCCAAGTAGACAGCACCCACGCGGCGACGGCGGCAAGCGCGACCATCAAAATAGTGGCTCCCGCGCCAGCTAGTATAACCTTATAGAGACGGATGACTGATACGCCTACAAAACGAGCCCCTATGCCAATGCCAATCACCAACTGCGCAATATTCACGACCTCCGCTGGCGGCTTGGCATCCGTTAGTCCGGAAATATGAGCAACTACACTAAAGGTCATTGGTCCAAGCATTATGGCTGCTGGAAGCTTGAGAGCCTTGAAAATTGGAAAACCTAGCATGCAAGCGATTAAAATAGCTGCATCGTATAACGAAAGCTCGGCGACACTGCCCAGCGAGGCTACTCCGCCCGGCATATAACCCTCAAATATCCTGAAATAGATCGGTATGATTAATACTGTAAGCATTATTCGGATAGAGTGTGTTAATCCTATTCGACGATCATCACCGCCCATTTCAGCACCGATTACGACCATAGTTGCTAGTCCCCCCGGTGTCGCGGAGAAATATGCTGTTACCGGCCCAAAGCCCATGACTTTATTTAGGTAGATGGAAACTGCAGCAATTATGATTGTGACAAAGATAAGCATTAGAATAATGCTTGGTAACCATGTAAATACTTGGTCGATAGTTTCGGGTGAGAAAGACGACCCAAGCATTATTCCAAGAACTGGTACCATTATCGATCGGACCCGATTTGACCCCCGTACAGGGAGACCTGCAAGTGCAGCGAGGGTTGAAAATATCATGGCACCTATCATCCAAGGTAATGGTATGGTAAGCCAACTGAATACGAGGCCGCCAATAGCTCCGAGTCCCAAAGTGCCTAATACATAGATAATCCAGCGTGGCCAGCCTTCGGATGGGGCGTCAGAATGTTTGTTGGAGGTTGGCTCCGGTCCGTTTGGCTTTTTTGAGCTGGTCACGGTTGGAACTGTTCCTTCAAAATTCGTTCTTCTAGATTATGTTCAGGGTCGAACAACAAGGGAAGGGCAATACCCTGACTTTCACAAACCGCAACTCTTTCGACGTTGCGGACTTCATGAAAATCGGCGCTTGCGCTGACAGCACGAAATTTAGCGTCTTTAATTTTAAACTCAACGTGCGCATGTTTTGGAAGAAGGGCGCCCCGCCAACGCCGAGGGCGAAACGCACTAATGGGCGTAAGTCCGAGGACATCGGCACCCATAGGGATAATGGGTCCTGCTGCGGAGAGATTATAAGCGGTAGAACCGGCAGGTGTGGACACCATAACACCATCACAAATCAGCTCGTCGAGTCGTTCTACTTTATCTACTGTTATAGCTATTTTCGCAGCCTGACGTGATTGACGGAGCAGAGAAACTTCATTGATGGCGAGGGCCTCATGTTTTTTCCCGTCGACATCCCAAGCCTTCATTTGAAGAGGGTGCAATTCTGAGGCTGTTGCTGCTTCCAGACGGTCCAAAAGTCTATCTTCATCATAGGCATTCATTAAAAAACCGATGGAACCTTGGTTCATTCCATATATCGGTACGGGCTTATGTATCACACTATGTAGCATATGCAGTACAAACCCATCGCCTCCAAGAGCTACAATGACCTCCGCATTCTCTACCGATACAGTGTTATAAAGGTCGCGAAGACGTTCCCCGGCCTTTTCAGCTTCAGGCATATTCGCTGATACGACGGCAAATTTAGATACATCCATTTACAAAAGGGTTCCTTGTTTTTACTCAGTGTAAGGGCTTGCGCCTGAGTGGGCAAACTAGTCAAGAATTTGCCTAATTCGGATTTTATTTGGCACCAGTCTATTCCCAAATGGTATATATAATGGACAACGTTTTCACGTACTGAGAAACAATAGCCGGAATTTATTATCCGCCGGTAACGCTCATATGGCGTGCGACTGCTGGTCCAGAGCGGCCACGCTCAATCACAAAATCATGACCCTTTGGTTTTTTGATAATAGCGTTGTCTATCGCAGATTCCAAAATTTCGTCAGCTTCGGATTGCCTGAGGGGCGCACGTAGGTCTGCCGCATCATCTTGGCCAAGGCACATGTATAAGGTGCCAGTGCAAGTGAGACGTACACGGTTACAACTTTCACAAAAATTGTGAGTTAGGGGAGTGATGAATCCCAATTTACGACTGGTTTCTGTCACCTCTACGTATCGAGCAGGACCGCCAGAGCGATAAGGAATATCCACAAGTGTCCAGTTTTTATCCAGACGCTCACGGACTATAGAGAGCGGAAGATATTGGTCGATGCGGTCTCCTCCGATGTCTCCCATTGGCATAGTCTCTATAAGAGTGAGGTCAAACTCCTCTTTGCCGCACCAACTGAGTAGACTGTCAAATTCTGTTTCGTTGAAATTCTTTAGTGCAACGGTATTAATCTTAATAGCAAGGCCAGCAGACTTAGCTGCCGCAATTCCATCTAAAACCTTTTCCAGCTTGCCCCAACGAGTAATTTTTTGAAATTTTTCTGGGCTCAATGTATCCAAAGAAACATTAATACGTCGTACACCACAAGAAACTAGTTGTTCCGCATATCTCGCCAGCTGACTGCCGTTCGTTGTGAGAGTCAGTTCTTCAAGGGCACCACTTACCAGATGCCGGCTCAAATTTTTAAGTAGTGACATGATGTTCCGCCGGACAAGGGGTTCACCACCTGTTAAACGAAGTTTCTTAACCCCCTTCCGAATAAATGCGGAGCAAAGGCGGTCAAGTTCTTCAAGCGATAAAACGTCCGATTTTGGTAAAAAAGTCATGTCTTCGGACATGCAATAGTGGCAGCGGAAATCGCAGCGGTCTGTAACCGAGACACGCAGGTAACTTACATGGCGTCCGAAAGGGTCAATCATTTTAGTCAAATCGCGTTACCCTACTTACTGTGCATATTCATACCAAATACAAAACTCGACAATAATTTAATTAAATTTCCCAGTACAAGCTTTAAGTAATATGCGGGTAAAAAATTTAATACTTCAAGTTTCGTTTTCTCCAGGATCATTTAGGTTGTTGTCTCTCATATCAGTCTCGGCTTGCATGCGAAGCTTCTCACGCTCGATCAGATAGTCATCCGTGGTACGCGGAATTGGGACTGTCCCATGTGCCATGGGCTGCGGATCGTTTTCAGTTAGTGCAATAACCCGGCAGTCTTCGCACATACGTAGCCGGTTCAGGGCTTTCTCTTCCGAGAACATCGGATGCCCCTTTAGTTTTGTGGTCATTTTTTCAATTGTTGATTTGGTCCCAAAAGGCTTACCACAGCGCACGCATTCAAATGGCTCCTCTTCTTTTACCACCTGATAGGACCGTGCTGTTTCCAAAAAACTTATTTGAGGTTTTAAACTAATGACTTTTTCTGGGCAGGTCTTCTTGCATAATCCACATTGGACGCAGCTTTGTTCATTGAAAGAAAGTTGTGGGGTTTCGGGGTTATCCTTCATGGCACCGGTAGGGCAGGCACCAACGCAGGCCAGGCAAAGCGTGCAGCCTTCTGTGTCAACTTCAATGGACCCGAAAGGTGCGCCTTCGGGGAGCGTAATAACATCAACCTGGTTCTTAGAATTGATATGCAGAGAGTGTAGGGCCTGATTCATAATCGATCGTTTTCGACCCATAGATATGAAATCGGCATTAGGCATGCCAGATCGAGGTTGACTGTCATAAAGGCGTTTGCTCACAGTGTCAGGGTCGAGATCGTCAATGGTAGATATGCGGCCATCGCCGTAGCCAGTTTTATCTAGGATAAAATTGGCTAGCGTTATCGCGTTATGGACTTCATTCGTTTCATTTGCCTTTTCAGGCCCGACAAGAATATAGATATACTCAGCTCCATAGGCAGCGGCGGTGAGTAGAAAATCAATACCAGTCGATGTCACCTGATTGACAGCGAATGGGATTACGTGGGCAGGTAAGCCGCCTCCATACCGTGACATAGAGGCAAGCATATCTTCCCCCCAATTTGTGTCATGAATAATAATGGCTGCGTGGCTGCCGCCCGCCTTCTGATAGGTAGTTAGCAGAATTCGCAGTCGTTCATACAAAGCGTCGCCCGCCGGCATTGCATATTTTGCAGCCCCGGTTGGACAAGTGCTGGCGCAATTTCCACATCCAGCACATACATAAGGGTCATAACTTACTTTATCTCCGTCTGGTGTAATAGCCCCCACCGGACAGGCATCTATACAATTGGTACAGCCTAGAATCTCGTTTTTCGCGTGGGCACAGATGTCAGGGTCGTAATCCACGTAACGGGGTTTCTCAAATTCCCCTACCATGTTCACAAGAGAAAGTATGGCATCGCTCACCGCAGCCGGGTTGCGCGGGTCAGGATGAAAATAGCCATCACGCTTCTCTGGTGCACTCAAGATAGGAGAACCGCTTGTCAGGTCAAGAATAAGGTCACAGTCAATATACCCAGTCTCAATAACTGAACTAAAAGCGAGGCCGGAGCGACTGGATGGTGATGCCGGGGATGACTGGTCTACTTTTACTTTAAATTCCCCAAGATGTCCCGAGATCGCGGTTACTTTTCCCTGAAAGACAGGAAAATTCATTATTCGAGGCGCGAGTAGACCTGAAGCGCGGTTTAATATTACGGTGACGTCCAAAAGTGAACCAATTTTATTCGCCGCGTCTAAGGTTTGATC
>MDTA01077460.1_pt1 | contig 10247 bp, 9 predicted proteins | sample 811151 | NCBI WGS metagenome assembly MDTA01 (sample SAMN05326648, study PRJNA326480) | marine metagenome | isolation source: seawater | place: Indian Ocean: South | collected 2010 | reverse complement strand
TTTTTTTAATCCGTTAGCTGCTTTTGAAACTTTTTGATGTAGTTGTTTGTAAGAAATCTTTTGAGAGTCTTTAGGGTCATCACCAACCCAGATTATTGCAGTTTTATCTTTTTTATCTTTTAAATGTCTGTCTATACAATTTACTGATGCATTTAAAGTCCCGTCTTCAAACCATTTAATTTTGACTTCATTTTTACTATATTTAACATCTTTAATTTTTTTATAAGGTTTAATCCAAGTAATTCTTTTTCCCTCTTTTTTCCAGAAAGTATTATTATTTTTTATTGATTCGTTATATTTTTTTTGGTATTGGGCTTTATTTACAAGACTGCTTTTTACCCACTCAGGCCTAGTTTTAAACATCAACTCAGAGGACGAATTTTTTGTCTCTTTTTTTTTAAAAATCTTTTTTTTGATCTTTATTTTTTTTCTTTTTATTGGTTTTTTTCTAATTCTTTTTCTTACACTATTAGAAGATCTTTTCTTAGTTTTCGATTTTTTCTTTTTTTTAGACATAAATAAATTTTAAAACTAAATCTTACCCATGTTATTTATGATTTTCCAGCTTTTAGAATCAATTGGCATTACAGATAATCTACTTTGTTTGATTAATAATAAATGGCTCAATTGCTTGTTTTTTTTTATGTTTTCTAGTGTTACTGGCTTATCTAATTTTTTTATAAATTTAACAGTAACTGCCACGAAGCGTCCAGATTTGTCTGTTTTGTCTAAATATGCTTCTTTAATTACTTCGACTATGCCTACGATTTCTTTTCCAATATTTGAATGATAAAAAAAACACTGATCGCCTACTTGCATTTGTTTTAAATTTTTCGCAGCCTGATAATTTCTCACACCATCCCAAGGTGTTCCTCTAGGGCCAGCTTTTTTTTGTTGATTAATTGACCAAACATCTGGCTCTGATTTTAATAAATAGTAGGATTTAGACATAAATTAAAATATAAATTAAAAATATTATATAATGATAACAAAAATAAATAAATTTATAAAATTTGGAATTGTATATTTATTATTTTTTTTGGTTGGCGATATATTAGTCAGCAATTTTTTTTTGAAAACTATTATAGAAAATAATTGTTATCAATGGGAAACTACTTTTTATAAATTAAAAGAAAATTGTTATGCTAAAGAAAAATGGATTAAAAAATCAAAAAGTTACAAGGTTTTTACTGATGAAAATGGTTTTAGGTATAGTGGCAAAAAAAAAAATGATTTTAAGAATAAAGAAACAGTAATCTTTTTTGGTGGATCTTTTACATACGGTATGGGAGCTTCATATGAAAAATCATTTATTGGTTTAATTGAAAAAAAAGAAATTGATTATAATATATTAAATCTTGGAGTTGCAGGCTATTCACCAACGGTTTTTAATTATCAATTAGAAGAATTAATTACAAAAGGAATTTTTCCAAAAAAAATATTCCTAGTTCTTGATATAGTTGATGTAAATTCGGAGGCTACTAATTGGAAAATAGAAGATTTTAATATTAGACCAATAAATATTAATAGCATTCCAAATAAAAAAAAAAATGATAAAAAATTTAAAAATTTTAAAAGAAAAAATTTTAAAGTAACTAGAATAATATCCACTAGTATAAATAATTTTTTGAGATCGATTAGGTACAATTTAGCAAAAATTAATCAGGAATACAAAAAACCTGGTCAATCTCAATATGGAAGTTTTTTATTTAAAGATTTTAATGAATTAGATCAATCATTTTGGGAACCTTATGGATTTAATAATGCTATAAAAAAAATAGAAAATAGCATTGAAAAAATTTCAATAAAAGCTAAGAAAATTAATTCTGATTTTTACATTATAATTTATCCTTGGCCAGATTCATTGGAATATGGACAAGATAAATTTAACTGGGAAGTTTTTGCCAATAATCTTTGTAAAAAAAATTCCTGTACGAAACTTATAAATTTTTTTCCTGAATTTGAAAAAATAAAAAAAACATCTAACAATTGGGTTAATCAATTATTCATTGAAGATGATGTACATCTTACTAATTTTGGTCATAATCTAATTGCGAAAAAACTATTGAAAGAGTCATTTTAAGTTTTTATTATTTTCTAAGTTAAATGAATTAAAGTTTTCTATCAAATAGTTTGTATTTTTAAAAATAAAAGTGACTAACATTGAAAGAAATAGTATTAATAAAATATTAGGGTTAAAGTTTAAAAAATTTGGATAATCATAACCATTAAATCCAAGCATACTATTCAAGATATTGACTGAGTCATCAAAACTTTTTGATCTAAAAAAAACAAAAGTAAAATTGATATAATTGAAAGTCAAAAAACACGCTACATATGTATTAATTCTTAAATTAATAAATCTTCTGAAAATATGATTTATCACCAAACCTATTCCATGCAGGCTACCGAATATAACATAAAGCCAAGATGGACCATGCCAAAATCCTGCTATTACAAATACAAAAAATGTTACAAACATAGTATTTGTAAAATTTACATTCTTCAAAGATTTAGCCCATGGGAAATAAATATAATTTGTTAAAAAATGTGAGAGTGTAATATGCCATCTTTGCCAAAAATTTATAATACTAGTTGACTTATAAGGACTATCAAAATTTTGGGGAAGTTTGATGTTAAATAGTAAAGAAATACCTGTGGCAATATCTATATAACCGCTAAAATCAAAATAGATTTGGAATGTAAAACAAAGTGAAGTTATCCAACTTTCATAAAAAGATAAATTTTCTGTGTTGTTAAATCCATATTCAACTAGAATAGCTAAATTGTCAGCTAAAAAAATTTTTTTAAATAATCCAACTAGAATTACTATTAATCCTAAATTAAAATTTTTTATCTTAAAATTTCTATTATTATTATCACAGAATTGAGCCATCATATGTCGATATTTAACAATTGGACCAGCAATTAATTGAGGAAAAAAAATGATAAAAAGGGCATATCTAGTTAAACTATTTTTTTCTATTTTGCCATTATAACAATCAACCAGATGAGCAATTGTTTGAAAAGTTACGAAACTTATTGCTAATGGAAAAGGCAAATTTACTTCTCTAATATTTAGATCAAAAACAAAATTTAAATTTTGAATAACAAAATCTGCGTATTTAAATATAGCTAACCAGATAATATTGAATAATATTGCAGTGATAAGTATTTTCTTTTTTGAATTATCTTCTGTTTTTTCTTTTATTATTTTTGAAAAATAAAAATTAAAAATAATTGAACCAATAATTATTGGTGATAAATAAATATCCCAATAAGCATAAAAAAATAATCCAGCAAAAACCAAAATATATTCATAAACAGACTTTGAATATTTGCTTGTATAAAAATAAAGGAATAAAATAATTGGTAAAAAAATAAATAAAAAAAATGGACTATGAAATAACATTCAATTTTTTTAGATAACTAGTTAAAGATTTGACTGAAGTAAGCTCACTCATCATACTTGCGTCAATTTTTTTATTAATTTTTTTTTCAATTTCTAATATAATATTCAATTGAGCGAGACTATCCCACCTATAAAAATCTGTTGATTTAGAATTTTCATTCAATTCATCTTTAGAAACAGAAATCTTTTCAGAGATGATTGAATATATTTCTTCAATTTTAATTTTTGATGTCATTTAAAATTTTTTCTTTTATATCAATTAAAACCTTTTTATTCATTACCATTGTTAAATCGTTATATTGCTTTGAATGTGGATCTAATAATATTGATCTCAATAATCTTCTTAAAATTTTTCCACTTCTAGTTTTTGGTAATTCATTGATGTAATAAATTTTTTTTGGCAAAGCAAATGAACCAAAATTAGAAATTATATTTTTGCATATGTTTTCATCAAGATTTTTTTCTTTTGAAACTACAAATAGATAAATAATATGCCCCTCGATATCATCATCAATTGAAATCGCACAACATTCAAAAATTTCTTTAATTTTAAGGGTAATGGACTCAATTTCTTCAGAACCAATTCTATGACCTCTTATGTTGATGACATCATCAACTCTTCCATGAATGAAAAGATTTTGATTTTTTTTCGTCACTAAATCAAACATTCTAAAATTACCTTTTGTATCCCAATATTTTTTCCATTCTTTTTTGCCGTTAATAATTTTTTTCATATTACCTGGCCATGGGGTTAAAATTTTCATTTCTTTTTTTTTATTTTTAAAAAGTTTGTTTGTTTTTATAAATTTAGTAGAAGGTTTTCCAGCAGATCCATGAGGTGCTTGAGATATTTTTTCCTTAAAAGTTGGAGATGAAATAATTGCTCCATTTTCAGTTTGATAATAGGCATTAACAATAGAATCTTCTTTTTTTGTAAAACTTTTTGCAAACCATTCTGCTACTGATGGAGCTATATGTTCACCCATTGAGCCTAAAGTTTTGAGATTATTAGTTTGAAATTTTTTTTTTTTAAAAATCGATTTCATCATTCTTATTAATGTGACAGGTAGATATAAAATTGTTACGCCTAACTCTAAAATTTTTTTCAATAACTTTTCATCTAAAAGCATTATAGGTTTTTGTATTAATACTGTTGTTGCACCTAGTGATAGTGGGCCAAAAAGTGCATAAGTATGTCCATTTAACCATCCTGCATCAGATGCTGTCACTACAACAGACTTCTGGCTCATTCCAAACTGGCTTATACTTGTAAATTTTGTAGCAACCAAATATCCACCAGAAGCATGCACTATACCTTTTGGAACACCAGTAGAGCCTGAGGTAAAAAGTGTAAAAAAATCTCTATCAGATGAAAATCCTTTATTTAGAACTATTTTATTATTCTTTTTTTTTTTTAAATCATTAATATTATTAAAGTAGATAAATTTTATAATATTTTTTTTTTTAATTTTTTTTAAAATTTTGTTATTAAATTTTTGTTTATCATATCTTGTAATAAATATATCTGGTTTTAAGAGATCTATTCTTTTTGAAATTGCCTCTGGTGCAAGATCTTCAAATATAACAGAAAAATGAATTCCCAATTTGGCACATGAAAGCATAGAAATTGAGGCTTCTATTGAGGCTGAAGAATGAATTATTATTTTACAATTTGATTTTTTTCTTTTTTTTTGAACACTTAAAATTAAATTTGAAAAAATATTAACTTTTTCATCTAATTCTTCATACGTATAACTTCTAATCTCTTTGTTTTCATCAACAAAAAATATAGCAATTTTTTTACCAAGATTTAACTTTATATTCTTTGTAACACAATTATGATATATATTTATTTTTCCATTTGGATACCAAGTTACAAAATTATTCTTCTTTTTTTTGAATGCAGTGGTAGGATTTTTATACCATTCAATTAATTTTGATTTATTTAACCAAAAATTATGAATAGTCATTTAATATCTACGATTGTTATTATATAATATTTACTATGTTATTATTAATTAAACTATTAAAATTTTTAAATGAACAAAAAAAATATTGGTTATATCCAATTATCTTTTTTCTTATTATGTTTGCGATTTTATTAGTTTTTTTTCAAGGCTCCGAGGTTCCGCCTTGGATTTATACAATTTTTTAACTTTTGATGGTTTTGCTATTGAATAATACCAATAAATTATGAGCAAGGAATTAACAGATCTTATAACTTTATTTAAAGAAAAGAAATTCTCTAAAGCTGAAAAAAAGTGTTCAGAATTAATTAAAAAGATTAAACCAAATTATGAAATTTATAATATTTATGCTGTAATTTTATTTGAACTAAACAAATATGATGATGCTCTTATTTATTGGAAAAAAGCTATTGAATTAAACCCTCAATATTATTTTGGATATAACAATTTAGGAAATATTTTCTTCAAAAAGGATCAGTATAATGATGCTCTTGAATACTACGACAAAGCAATTGATTTAAAATCTGACTACTATGAAGCATATCATAATAAAGGTAATGTGTATGTAAAATGCGGTGATTTTGAAAATGCAATTCAAAGTTATGACAGGGCGATACAAATTAAAAGTGATTATCTTCCGGCTCTTAAAAGTAGAAACGAGATTTTTATTAAATATAAAAATTTTGATAAAGCATTAAATGAATTAGAAAAGTTAATGATTTTCGAACCAGATAATGTTAATTTATATGTTCAAAAGGCAGATATTTTAAGTGAAATTAACAACCACAAAGAAGCAATTAAAAATTATCAAACTGCCTATAAATTAAACCCATCTCACCCCTTTCTATTAGGAGATATGATTCATGCTAAAGCAAAAATATGTGATTGGAAAGATATTGATCTGGATATAGATAAACTTAAAGATAAAATTTTAAGCAATAATAAATCCTCTCCACCTTTTACTGCTACTACACTTTTTGACTCGCCAAAAATTCTATTGCAAACAGCTAAGATTTGGCAGGCTCAGTTTGATACAAAAAAAAATTATGTTTCAAACTTTATTAGAAAAGATAAAAAAAAAATTAAGCTTGGCTTTTATTCAGCTGACTTTAGAACACACGCTATGGGACATCTTTTAGTTCAGATGTTTGAATTCCATAATAGATCTAAATTTGAATTACATGGATTTTATTTTGGTCCCCCAATTAATGAAAAAGATTTATTACAAAAGCGGATTATAAAATGCTTCGATAGCTTTAATGATATAAGCAAATTAAATGATGAGAGGGTTTTTGAACTATCAAAAAAAATTGAAATAGATATAGCTGTGGACTTAATGTGTCACACCGGTAATAGAAATCGATTTGGTATTTTTTTAAAAAAAATTGCACCATTACAAATAAATTTTCTTGGATATCCTGGAACTTCAGGATCCAAACTCTTTGATTATATTGTGGCAGACAAAATTTTAATTCCTGAGCATAATCAAAAATATTTTACTGAAAAAATTATATATCTTCCTGACACATATCAAGCCAATGAAAACACAAAAAAAATTTCTAATAAAAATTTTACTAAGGAAATACTTGGTTTACCTAAAAATAAATTTGTATTTTCTAGTTTCAACTCAAATCATAAAATAAATTATAAAACTTTTAGTTTATGGATGAAAATTTTGTTAAAAAACGAAAATAGTGTTCTTTGGATTATGAGCGATAACGATTTATCAAAAAATAATTTAAAAAATTATGCAGTAGAAAAAAATGTTGATCCAAATAGATTAATTTTTGCTGAATTCGCTCCTTTGGATGAACATTTAAGAAGACTACAATTCGCAGATTTATTATTAGATACTTTTCCTTACAACGCTCACACTACTTGTAGTGATGCTTTGAGGATAAATTTACCAATTATAACTTTAAGAGGAGAAGGATTTGCAAGTAGGGTTGCAGCTAGTTTATTGACGTCGATTAATTTAACTGAACTCATAACAGAAAGTGAGAAAGATTACGAAAATTTAGCCTCTAAAATTTATGATAATCCAGAATATTTGAAAAAAATTAAAGAAAAAATTAAAAAAAATAAATTGAGTTCAAACTTATTTAAGTCGGAAATTTACACCAAAAACATTGAGAAAGCTTACTCTATTGCATACCAAAATTATATTAAAGGTAGGGAAAATAAAAACATTGAATTATAATTTTACTCCTGCCCCTTTTAAAAATTTTGCATTTTCATCTAAAGACCATCTTGGCTTAGCAGGATGATTTAAATTACTAAATTGTTTTAGCTTAAATTTTTCTAATCCAACCATTCCAATCATTGCAGCGTTGTCACCACATAATTCAACCGGTGGAAAAATTGGTTCGTAATTATTATCTTTACATAATTCGATTAACATACTTCGTATTTCTTTATTTGCTGCAACACCACCTGCAATAACAAATTTTTTCTCTTTTATTTTTATTTGTTTTTCATATTCAGAAAAAGCAATTTGTGTTTTTTTAAATAAAATTTTATTTATTGTATTTTGAAATGAGGCAGCAAGATCAAATTTTTCTTTATCTGTTTTAATTTCTTTAGAGATTTTAAGTATTGCTGTTTTTAGTCCTGCGAAAGATAAATTACAACCACCTCTATTGAAAATTGGTTTTGGTAATTTATATTTGTTAGGATCTCCTTTTTTAGCTAGAATTTCTAACTTAGGACCTCCAGGAAATTCTATTCCTAAAAGTTTAGCTGTCTTGTCAAAAGCCTCCCCAACAGCATCATCTATAGTAGTGCCAATACGCTCATAATTACCTAAATTTTTAACAATTAAATATTGCGAATGTCCACCTGAAATAAGCAGTAATAAATATGGATAACTAAGTTTTGAATTTAATTTTGGGCTTAGAGCGTGACCCTCCAAATGATTAACTGCTATGAAAGGTTTATTCAAAGAGTATGCTAAAGCTTTTCCAAAGCTTAAACCAACAGAAAGACATACTATTAAGCCAGGCCCAGCTGTAGAAGCAACAGCATCTATTTGATCAATCTCGATACCACTCTTTTTTATTGCCTCGCGCACGATCCAATCAATTTTTTCAACATGAGATCTTGCTGCAAGTTCAGGCACTATACCACCAAATTTTTTGTGAACATCAGTTTGGCTAGAAATGACATTTGATAAAACTATTGGATCATTATGTTCATTTTCAGATATTATAGATGCTGCTGTTTCGTCACAACTCGACTCTATACCGAGAATCAAAGGTTTTTTAATCATTAAAAATTGTTTCTCTAATTGTACAATTTTATTACAACTGTGAAATAAAAATTTATGAAAAAAGAAAAAATTATTATTGGAACAAGAAGTAGCAAATTGGCCTATATTTATGCCCAAAAAGCAAAAAATGAGATTATAAATAATTTTAATTTATTGGAAAAAAATATCTTAATCAAAAAAATTAATACACATGGTGATCAACTACAGGATCAAAGATTATCTGATATTGGCGGAAAGGGTCTATTTTCTAAAAATATTGAGGAGGAATTAAGGAAAAATAACATTGATATCGCAGTTCATGCTCTAAAAGATATGCCAGCAAATGAGCCAGAAGATTTAATTACTAATTCATTTTTAGTAAGAAATGATCCTCGTGAAATTCTAATAAGCAAAAGTAAAAAAAATTTTAGCGAGTTAAATTCAAAATCAATAATTGGAACCTCATCCTATCGGAGAGAATTTCAAATAAGAAAAATTAGGCCAGATATTAGGTGTAAATTAATAAGAGGAAATGTTGATACTAGAATCAAAAAATTAAAAGAAGGACAATATGATGGAATTATTTTGTCTTTTGCAGGGTTAAAATCTTTAAATTTAGAAAAAGAAATTTCACAAGTCTTTTCAATTAAAGAGCTTATACCTAGTGCTGGTCAAGGCATTATTGCTTTGCAGTGTCGAAAAAATGATAAAGAAATAGTGTCTATTTTAGAGAAAGTAAATGACAAAGAAACATATTGCTGTGCATTAGCAGAAAGAAATGTGCTTAAAGTGCTCGATGGAGATTGTGATACAGCTATTGGAGTACATGCAATCCGGTTTAAGGATAAGTTGACAATTGTGTCAGAATTATTTTCAATGGATGGTTCAAAAAGATTTTATAAAAAATCTGAAGGTGAATTGTCTAAATTTAAAGAACTTGGATTAGAGGTTGGAAATTATCTAAAATTAAAATCAAAAAATTGTTATAAAAGATAAAATGCATATTCTGCTTACTAGACCTATAGATGATTGCTTAGAAATGATTACAAAATTCCAGTCACTAGGTCATAAAGTTTCTCATTTACCACTACTAAACGTTAAAAAAGTTAATCATAAAGAAATAAATTTTTCCATATATAAAGCAATTATTTTTACGAGTAAGAACGCAATTAAATTTTTAAATGTTAAAAATATTGATAAAAATATAAATTGTTTCTGTGTTGGGAGTGCGACTGAAAAAAAAGCAAGAAGCATGGGTTTTCAAAATGTAATTTCTGCTGAGGGAAATGTGAGAAATTTAAAAGAGTTAATAATTCGAAACTTTTCCAAAGAGAATGGTAAAATAATTTATTTTAGTGGAGAAACAATATCATTTAATTTAGACGCGTTATTGATTAAAGAAGGATATTCATTAGATAGAGTAATAAATTATAAAACTGAACATTTACAATTTTTTGATGAAAAATTTATTGAGAAATTGAAAATTAGTATTCCCGATATAGTTTACATTTACTCTGAAAATAGTGCCTTAAGTTTTCTTAATTTTATAAAAAATTATCAATCAGAAAGCTTATGGATGAATACAAATTTAATGTGTATTAGTGAAAAAACCTCATCTATA
>MDTA01140907.1_pt1 | contig 10248 bp, 11 predicted proteins | sample 811151 | NCBI WGS metagenome assembly MDTA01 (sample SAMN05326648, study PRJNA326480) | marine metagenome | isolation source: seawater | place: Indian Ocean: South | collected 2010 | reverse complement strand
TCCTGCTGGAACCCTGCCATGATGGTTCCTTGGAAGAATGAACCGCGAGCGTTGTTCAAACCTTGCAATGCAGCGTCACGCCCGTTTGTGTCTAGTTCCTGCCGAAGTGCGTTTTCTATATCAGTTGCTTGTCGCTCCAGTTCCTCCGCACGCTTTTGCGTGTCTGATAGAGTAAATTGACGACCACGCTCGATAGATGCGGCAAGCTCACCATCTTCCCTGCGCTGCTCCCGCAGTGCTTTTCTTCGGGCATTCTCGATATCCAAATCATCGGAGCGTTGCTCCAATCGCTGCACATCAGGTCGCGACTCGAACTCATCCTCAAGAACACCAGCGGTTCGTTCATCTGTCTGCTGCTTTTGCCTTTGAGCCTTGGCTACCCTTCTGTCCGCTGCATCTTTTTCTGCTTGTGTTGCATTTTCGTCGAGAGCGTCTCGCTCTGCCTTAGCCTTGTCAAGTCGTCGCTGTGCTCTCTCGCGATCCGCAACTGCTTGATTTGCCTCGGGAGAAAGTTTCCTCTGCTTCGCATCCCTGTTGAAGTCTTCTTGAAGCTTTCGTCGATCTTCTCTAATCGACTGCCTCTCGTCTCGGGTGCGCCTTCTGTCCTCATCAGCTTCTTCTTTATTCTTGCGTGCGTTAGCAACGTCTTCATCCGCTTTCCGCTTTTGCTCGTCGGTAGCGTCAGCAGGAAGTGCTTGTCGTCTCCCAATCGCTTCATTCAAATCTCTTCGAGCTTGCTCTGACTCGCTTGTTGCCTCTGACAGAAGCGTGTCTGCAAGATCACTCGCTACTCTATTGAGCGTCTCTGCGAATGTCTCTGCTGATCGTGCTGCCGACAGGTTTGCATCAATTTGCTGCTTGAGTGCTTCTTGTTCTGCCTGCAAATTCTTGACTTCATCTTGCGAAAGATCAGCTTCTTGGTCTGTCAACTGATCTGCTATTTCAGCGAAACGTGCTGCAAGACGATTTCGTTCCACAGCAACCGAATCAAACTCCTCTAATGAGTTCTCAATGATGCCTTGGGCCTCAGACAAAGCACCACTAATCCCTCGAGAAAACTCAATCGCTTGAACTAGAGTTTCGTCTCTAGCTGCATCCACTGCACCCTGGAGTTTGTTTTGAGTATCCTGTAAGCGACTTATCTCTTCTGTTATAAACTCTGCTTCTCTACCCGTGGAGTTGTTTTGCAGGAAGTCTGTCAGCAGAACAATCTTCCTATCTATGCTTTCTATCTGCCTTGCAGCAGCTTCCGAGTCCAAAGTTCCATCAGCTAGCCTTATCTGCTCCCTAGTAAGGTCGTCTGTCCTTAACTCAGCTACATTAATATCACTAACAAGACCTGTAAGGTTCCGTGCTGATTGACGCAGGCTTTTGTTAACTTCGTCAAGTGATTTGTCTAAATCAGCTTGTCCAAAATCAAGCGACTCTCGCACTGCCGCTTCCCTCTGCCCAGGGAGCACTCTTCTTGCGAGGTCTATCTGCAACTCGGCAGCACGTCGCTCTTGCAGGGTCGTTGCCTCGTCGCGTCGTTTTGTTGCTAGCGCAAGCTCTGTTTCTGTCTTCCTAACAGCAGGATCAAATTCGGTTACGTTGCGCTCCCTCAATTCTTTCTGCTGCTGAATTAGTGACTTAATCTCTGACGCAACGGATCTAGCCTCTTCTTGAGCTTGCGAAAATATTCCTTTAGTGAGCGAGGTCGAAAGTGCGTCGAAAGCTGACTTTAATTCTTCCACTAAATTCTTTTGGGTCTCAAGGACAGAATTCAGTCGCTCTAGGTCTGCCTTTGCTTCCTCTGATTTCTGTGCAAAGTTTGTCAAGGCAAGTACCGCTTGGGTTGCAACTGCGACTCCCAGTGCGGCAAACAGACCTGCGGTTCCACCGACAACAAAACCTAACTGCGTGATATTATTCTGCACTGCTCGAATCTTCTGCGTGATATCACCAGTGGAAGAGAAGAAGTCGTCAATGGCGAATGCAGCTTGTTGAAGACCCAATGAAAGCTTGTCAAAGCCACCCCTAGCTACATCTCCACCTCGCTTGATTTCATTGAAAGCCGCACCTACTCTTATTTTCCCTGTCGCTGCTGCAGCTTCTGCAGCTTCCAGCGACAATTTCTCCAACTCCTGATCGAAAGCTTTCGTGCCAATTGTGCCTTGTGTTGTTGCTCTCTGAACCGCTGCACGAAGTTTTTCAAAAGATGCTACAGATTTGTCGCCTGCCGTTACACCAATCCTCAAAAGCATCTGCTCCAACGCCTTGACGCTTCCTATCGCCCCTCTTACGGAAGCATCTTGCAATGAGTCTGCAAACGAAGAAAGCCCTTGAGTTGCGCTGATACGGCGAACACTGGCAGCAAGTTGATCAACTTCGTTTGCTGCGTTTTCAATTTCTTCCTCAGAAGCACTTGCACTCGCTCTGAGTCTGACAAACTCTTGCTCCGCTCTCCTTAATTGAGGAATCAAACCAGAGGCAACTGAATTTGGCAGTGTCTCAATGGTGTCTCGCAAGCTGACAGTCTTGGATCTCAACTTGTCCATGTCTCGCGATGCTTTGGATATGTTTGCACCAAGTTCTCGCGATGCTTTGTCTTCTGTGTTCCTCTGCAGGAATGCTGGGTCGAGTGGTGTGCTAGCCCCGGCAACAGCGTCAGGATTTGCGGTGACAACCTGCAAGAAGTCACTTGCATTCGCCATCTTGGCTCGATTCAATGCGATCTTCTGCTCTCGCTCTTCAATCTTCTGAAGTTGTATCAAGTATGCTTCAATGTTTTGACTTGCACCTATTGCGGCATCTTTATTTGGGTCTACAACTTGCAGCAAAGAACTGGCGTTAGCTAAACGCTGCTTCTGAGCCTCTGCTTGTTTTTGAGCCAACGCAGCAGCTTCGGCCTCGACACTGTTTTTCGCCCTGAGTTTCTGAGTAAGTTGATCAACAACCTTGAGGGAATCCTCTAACTCATTCTCTGCAGAAATAATGTCGTTGAGTAATCCTGTGGCCCTGGTTTTCTCTAGGTTGGCTTGAAGCCTCAAAGACTCCTGTGTAGCCTTGCCAAGGTTCGCAACTATCTCTTTTATCTGCTGGTCAGATTGCCTTCGTGTTGCAGGTATGCTCGCTGCAGCATTGCTCGCATCTCGTGCATCTAAAAGTCTCTGCTGGAGGTTCGGGTCGGTAAACTCTAGTTCATTACCAGTTCGCATTCCCGCTGTTATGTCTGCTGCTTGAGAAAGCCTACTCATAGAAGCAGTCACCTTCTGGACTTTTGCTTCTAATCGACTGAAGTCTTTCTCAGATGCAAATGTTCCAGAGCGAATCGCTCGCTCCATTCCTGCGACTTCATTCTGAACTTGGCTAAGTGCCGGAATAAAACTTGCCTGAACATTAACACCAAGTTTAGAAAATTGCTTCGCGACATCACCCAAGGGTTTTGCGAGCTGGTCGGCTACTGATTAAAGTTGCTCAAGTTCTGTCTTGGCTCGCTCAAATGCACCTTGGTTAACGGCATTGAGAACTACTTGAATTTCCCTCTCATCAAGACGATCAATTCGCTCTTTGAGTTGGTCGATAGTCTGTACACCAATGACCTCAAAGGTGGCCTGGATCGCTTTGTCACCACGAATTGAGTCGAGAATTCGCTTCACTTGTTGAATATTGTCAACATTGAACTCGGACACAAGCTTTTGCTGCATGTCTGAGCCAAGTGAATCAAACTCTTGACGCAACTGGGTAATCGAGTCTTTGCCCGTTACCTTGATTGCAATGTCTGTATTCTTCTGAATAGAAGCAACGCTTCTCTTCAGTTGCTCGATAGTTTTGATGCCACCATCGAAACCCTTGAAGGAAAGTTTCTGAGACGATGCTGCCTGCAATGCTCGCTGCACACGCTGAAGAGGCGTGTACATAGAATCGAACGCTCGCTTCGCCTCATTTGAGGCTCGTGAGATGTCAGACTGAACAGCCTTGGCAAAACTCTTAGTCTCTTTAGCGGCCTCGTTCAGACTTCTGACGTACCCAGCGGTATTCGCTGAGACGACTGCCGAAATCTTTCCTAAGTAGCCACTAGCCATTATCCTGCCTCAGTTCTTGGAGTTTCGCGATTTCTGCCATCATTGACTCCTGCGACTGAGGCTTTCTTACAGCAGTGGGGATGAATTGCGACTCTTCTGGAACCTTCTTGTAGTTCCCAGATGCCGACATCACCACACGGCAGAGTCGTGCTGTCTGCTGCCAACCATCTGCGATAGGCCACCGCTGATCGTAAGCAAACCATTCAGCCAACTCCTCGCTGTCAACTTCCGCTAATAATTGTTTGACTGTCTTACCGAGGGCAAGTGCTAGCTTGAAGTAGAACTGGCGTTCTGGCCTTCGGTAGAGTCGTTTCCCAACCGCTCAATGTCCTCATTCCTAAATGCATTTAATTCCCATGCAGCGTCGAAAATTCGTGCGATAACCTTTGCACTCTTTTTTCCAAACTCATCCACCTCTTCCTCGGTGAACAGCCGCTCGCCCTTTTCGTCGCACATGCATAGAACCAAGAACCTGGACCGGAAGTTCTTCATCTTTTCAGACGAGTACTGTTCCTCGAACATATCCCTGTCGGTTCCTGTAAGTACCTTCAGACAGAGGTCTCCACCCCATTCAGGTACTTTTATCTTTTCGATCTTGGAGTCTTTAGCCGCAAGAATCTTCGCCTTACTAAGTGCCATTGCGTAATCCTTTGTAGTTGTCGCAAATGCCTTCCTTGGCGAAAAAAGTTAAAAACCGTAGTAGTCTGAAATCTGGAACTGCAAGTTCCCTCGAACGATATCACCTTGGGTAGCGGTGACATCTGCTCCCGTGATAACTGTGTTTCGTTCTACCGAGTAATTCGGTGACTCGAATGTGACTCGGCATCGTCTTCCCGTGATAGCCTGTGGGTTAACGAAGCTACCAGTTGCAATGAATTCAACAGACATGGTTCCAGCCGATGCACATGCACCGGTTGGAACCATGACTTTTGCTCCTGCTTGATCGCCAACACCAGTCGCATCAGTAACCTCTGGAGTTGGCGAGGAAATCGACACGCTTACAGGAATCACTTCATAACGCCCCGCTGCGTCATCATTAGAAAACACAGTCAGACGTAGCGTGCCACCTTGTGCCGAAAGTCCTGCCATTCAAAGTCACGCTACGCAACTCGGAACGTCGCGCTCCCCGAAATGAGTGCTCCGGTCGATCCTGAGATCGATGAACTTGCAAGCGTTGCATTTCCACTGAACGATACAGGTCCGCTAATATCAAGCATACCTGATGTGCCAGCGTCGAGAATATCTGTGGAAATGTAATCGCAAGTCACCTCTCGGTCTGTTGCGAAACCACCAACGAACTCACGACGAGCACCTGGGGCAATACCCAAGTGGCTACCGTCGATAAGGTCTTGGGTATCATTAACGGCGAAGGAAGTAACTGTTAAAGCGTTACCACCGAAAGTAAATGTCAGTCCTTGTGCTGAAACTCCAGCCATTGTGTGAACTCCTTTTCAAGGTCACTCGGAAGCTTCCTGCCACCGAATTTGATACAGTTGACGAACCTCATAAGCAGGGGGCATTTGAGCACCTGAAGTCGTGGGGTCTAGAAAATCGTCAACCTCACTAATCAGTCTCATATCATTAATTGTAACACCGGAGCGAGTGCCGGTGTAACCATCCAACACCAAGCGAACCTCGTCTGCAAGTTCTCGAACGCCATCATATGTAACGCTCCAAACCGCAATCTGAAGGTTTACAACAGGCATGTATAGCGGTCCTGTCAGTGCTGAGTCTCGAACGATGTTGCTTCTGCGGTAAACCAAGAACGGCAACTCGGCATTTGTCTTCGGTACTGCTATCGGATAAAGCTGAAATCCGATGATTCGTGCAACCGTGGGGGTTGTCACCAGCTTGGTAAAGACGTGTCTTTCAGGTGATAAGTACATTAGTCAGTAAACCTCGCCGTTTGTTCTCTTATGGAGGCTAAAAGTGCTGCTCGTGCGTTATCCCCAACTTGTTCGAGTGACCTTTCCATAGGTCTTTGTGCAGGCATACCTCCATACGATTCGCCTGACTGCAATGTCATTGGTCTCATGCCATCTTCGCCCGGAAGGAAGTCGTGCGGATATCCTGATCCGGCTCGTGCCTGTCTCGTCGGTTCGTCGATTGAACCCATGAGAAAGTAGTACCCTTTACCCATGCTTGCGAATTTGGAGTCAGTAACCCCACTTGCTGATCGCTTCATCTTCCCGTTGATCATCTGATGTACGTTGACATATGTCCTTCGACCTTGAGTTCCAGGCTTTCTTCGAGGTGTTCCGAACTCAACAAGCCACGCATGGTTGCCTGAACCATCTCTTTCGCTTGCACTTCCTGTTCCTGTGCTCCTCGGTCCTGTGACAGATATCACAGCACTGTTTCGCGGGTATGCAACGTACTTTGTCTTTACCGACTTCTTCAGATTCCCCGTTACGTCACCAACATTTGATCGATACTGATCAGCAATCATTCGGGACGGTTTTCGGAGTGCTTTCCTGAGTGCGTCTTCTCCCGTCTTCCCGCTTGCGTCGAGTTTGTCAGCAGCTTCAATAAGTTTTTTTGCTGCAGTGTCAAAGCCACCGGCATTTACGGTCACGAAACCTGCTGCAATCTGCTTGCCGGTCTGACCTCCGTACTGATTAGGGAAACCCTTTCCTTGAGTAATTACTCCCATTAGGTCACCTCTCGTACTAGCAGCTCAAGAAGTGTTCTGCCATACCGCTCCACAACGCTGGCGACTTCCATAGTCCTGCCTCGCCACGTTATTCTCGCTTGGTGGTTAATGCCTTCACGGAAGCGAATATGAATTTTGTGAGTTGCTATCACATTAGCTTGCATTGCCTGCAGTATTTCTCTTGAGTTCATGCCGTTTACGCTTGCATACACGTTGGCTAACGTCTGCCACGACATGTAGGACTCTCCAAGCGTGTTTCGCGACTCTTTCGGAGTCTCGATGAGTATTCGCTCTTTTAGTCTTCCAGCTTGTATGCTCATTACGAAAACACCACAGCGGAGTAGGAACCAGAACCTGAAGGTGCTGAAACGGATGGTAATTCTGTCACAGGGAGTACTGCTAGACGACCAGCGGATATGTCAATTGAACCCTCAAGCCGAATAGTTGATGAACCTGTGTTCTTAATTGCTAGCATGGAAACTGTTGTAAGTGCTTGAGTGGTTATTGGTTCTGCTGCAGTAGTCAATGTGTCGGTAACTGTTTCGCAGCGGGTAGGGTTTTGACGCAAATGTTCGTCAATACTGCCCAGAGAGAACGTGCCTTCCGTTGTCTCGTGATAAACAACGTCTATATCTATCCTTGCTTGGAAGCTCATCTATAAATTCCTAAATTGCACTGAGACATAAGAGTTTCAAATGTGTACGGTATCGGCACATTCTGGGAGGTCATCCCGGCTGTTACCGGCTCGCGGTTTGCGTAGAAGTGACCAACCAAAAGAAGAATTGCATGTCGGCAAACAGGCTCAAACTGCATCTCGGATCTCCCCGCGCCTGCAGTCCACTTAACGGTCACGCTGTTTTCGTCACCTCTCACAGCAGGCCAGACTGCAGCGTAGTTTGGATAGATCCTCCCTGGAACTGCCCTGTCATCAACCTGAAAGTCAGCGTTGCTAGATAGCATCGTTCTGTTTGTGCCACCTTCGTCTCGGTATGTGACTGTGACTTCCAGAGATCCGGTGATATTCGATGCCCTGAGTGGTGGTCTCGGTAATACAAGTTCCCACATAGGGAAGTGGTCGTACTTGGCTTCCCAGACAGTGGTGATTATCGTGCGATCAAGCCTGTCTTCAACAATTGATCTCCCGAGTGAAATTAAAGACGATATGTATGTGTCATCATCAGATGTATCTACCCGACAGTGAGCTTTTGCTTCCTCTAACGTTACTGGTTCAACTGCAGGTGGCGTATGCCTGACCAGCGAACGATATGGAGTTATCGTAGAGGATGGTGACTTTGGTGTAACATAGACAATCGTCGATGGTTGAATCATTGTTTTCGTCGCCTTCTTGGCTTCTTGTTGATTACGGCACGCTCGGTTTTTTCCTCTGGAGCGATTGCTGCCTCAACGGGCGACTCTTCTTCTTGGTCCAGGACCTCAACGAGTCCTCGAGCCTTCAGAATCTTCACCATAGGTTCAGGCCAATCGAACTCGCCACCTCGTCTATAAATGTCAAAATCACTTAGTACACGAACCTTCATTTTACCACTCCCCAAGCTTCTGCCGGTGCAGTCCGGTTCTGCCAATAGTCGTTAGTGTGCTGTTGAACCTTACATGTCCCCGATGAACGTGAAGGCCAGGTGATCATAAGTTCGGCGTGTCCGACACTCACATTTGTGGCAATTCCAAGTGTGTTGCCCGCCTGCTTGAACTTTCTCCAAAAACCAATGTCGGCATCTTGGTGATCACCATCGTATGTGCCGTTTTCGTCTGCTCTTTCAACAAACCAAGGTTTTTTCATCTTCTTGATTGCAGCAGTTCGTATGAACGTGAGTCCAAAATGTGCAGTATCAACTTGCTGCACAGGCTCATCAAACCAACTGTCATCAACGGACGTTCGCTCCTTCACGTCACTACCGTCTAAGGCGAACATCACGCAGTTTGCTTCTCTTTTTGACTGAAGCGGTGCGATGGCATCTTTGCCACTCCACATCAGTAAAGTAAGCAAGGCTTCAACAGTCCTTGCATTGAATACAGTGTCGTAATCGATGGTGAGAATTACATCGTGAGTGTCCAGAACAGGCTCAATTGCCTTTTGTAGACACTGACCCCAAAAAGCACCTGTGACTTTTATCGGTGCTATGCCATAAGGGGCTAACGCTGACGAAACGCAAAAGAAGTTATCCGTGAATCCTAGTCTCGGGGTACTCATTACAGCCGCGACTTTGACTTCGGCATCAACCGAACCAACTTTAACAAGCATTGAATCGCTCCAAAGGTAAAGGAGCGGGCGCGCCTCCTTGCGCCTTTTCGGTACGTCCTGACCTTCCCGCAAAAAAAGAACCCCCACCGGGATTTTTAGTCCCGGTGGGGTCTGTTGCTGCGGACTTAATATTAAGACGCTGCGGTTTGCAGTGCGATAACAGGACCAGCTTCGGTTGTGCTACCAAGCGAATGATGCTGGATGCTGCAACGCATCGAACCCTGCATAAGCAGTTGATCAGTTGTTGCGTACACCTGATCGAACAGTTTAACACTGAACTCGCGACGACTAGCGTAGATTGAACTTAGTCCAAGGTTTCCGAAGAGAACCTTAACTACGCCAGCATCTGCACCGAGTGTGCTGTCCATGACGTGAACCAGTTCAACTGGGTATCCCATGAAGGAAAGTCCAGAATCACCAGCGAGGTCATCGGCAGCATTCCCACCCAAGGCGTACTTCAGTCTTCCGATTGAAGCGGCGTACCCTGCGGGAGATATGTACCACTTAGCACCGGCCCCCCTAGCGTAGATTGGTAGCTGACCGACTACGTTCAAAAAATCGTCTACGTCGAGAGTCTCGAAACCAGTGTTGCCACTAGCAGCGTCAACTACACTTGCGGTGTGGTTGCCGTCGTCGATCTTGACAGTAAGACCACTGATAGAACCATCAGAAGATGTTCCATCACCATTCCAGCCAACGCTGTCAATCTTGAATGCCAGTGAAGTGGCGAATTCTTGAGTGACTTGGTCAGCAATTGAAACGAAGTCAGCGGAGTCCTCAAGGACTTCTGAACTAAGTCGCGTTGCAACAGCAAGTTTCTGTGCATTGATCGTGACCTGTTCGTAGACTTGCTGACTTTCAGTGATACTACTGCCTTCTCCAACGAAGTAGGCTGTTGTACCTGAACTACGTTTAGGAATGTTCATCACATCCCGAGACATAGTTACTCGCTCGCAAGCACCAGGCATTGTGCCGTACTCTTCAACGAGACGAATTACTCGAGCAGCGAACTCGTCAGGGACGAGGAAGCCACCAGCAGAATTCGTTCCTTCGCTAAGAGCACGAGCTTCGATGCCGTGGTCTTTGCACCAGCGAAGGTCGTCTTGGTTTCGGTACACTGTACCTCGAATCCAACGACCGATGCCGTAAGCAGTTTTCACGTCATCAGCACCATCACGGTAAGCACGAAGCTCAGTGTGATGAGGAAGAACTTGACGAATTTCAGTCTTCGTTTCTTCAGCCTTTTCGACAGGTGCTGGAGCAGGAGCGGC
>MDTA01030912.1_pt1 | contig 10249 bp, 9 predicted proteins | sample 811151 | NCBI WGS metagenome assembly MDTA01 (sample SAMN05326648, study PRJNA326480) | marine metagenome | isolation source: seawater | place: Indian Ocean: South | collected 2010 | reverse complement strand
TGAAAGCGGCACCCTGCTAAGGTGTTATAGGGTTTAAACTCTATCGAGGGTTCGAATCCCTCCTTCTCCAGATATTAGCGTGGTGTTTTTCTAAGCTTACTGAATGCCAATAATGCGCGTTCTCTTGATTTTTTAAGGTCGATGATGCTCTTTGGGTAACTATTACCGAGCTTAACTCCACAATTATCAAGAACTGTTCTTGGAGCATTCGAGGGGTCATGAATATAAGTATTAGGTAAGTCACTTATTTCTGGAACAAATTTCCTTATATATTCGGCATTTGGATCAAACTTCTGACTTTGAGTAATAGGATTGAATATTCTGAAATAGGGCGCCGCATCAGCACCAGTACCCGCCACCCATTGCCAACTTGCGTTGTTATTGGCATCGTCTGCATCAAGTAGTGTATCTTTAAACCAATCTCTACCTAAACGCCAATGATGAAGGAGGTTTTTTACTAAGAATGAGCCAACAATCATTCTTACTCGATTGTGCATATAACCAGTCTTCCATAGCTCTCTCATGCCAGCATCAACAATAGGATAGCCTGTATTACCAGTTTGCCAAGCATTCAAGAGAGCCTTATTTTTTAACCATGGAAATGTATTAAATTTTTCTTGAAGATTAACTGTGTCTAATTTTGGGTTGAAAAACAATAAATTGTGAGAGAACTCTCTCCACACTAACTCGGTATAAAATATCTCTTTGTCCTCACTATCAATATCTCCGAGACTATTTGCTATTTCACTGGGTGAAATCTCACCAAAGTGAATATGAGGAGATAATCTTGATACGTTGTTTAAATCAGGCCTATTTCTCCGTTCTGCATAACCAATTAGACCTTTACCTAAAAATTCTCTGAGTTTTTTTTGCGCGCCAACCTCGCCTGGTTCCCAGTACCTGTCAAATTTCTCATGCCAATTGTGCTGAGACATCAATTGATCTTTAAAGTATTTGATATTTTTATCTTCTTGATTATCTAAGACAAGTATGTTGCTTATATTCACATATGAAGTATTATGACTCGATCCAACATAATTATTTTTATAAAAGGGTGTAAAAACTCGATAAGGTGTGCCATCTTTTTTTAATGTATCCTCAGGATTCATTAGGAGAGAAGAGTTATATATAAATTGCTTAACATTCTGTTTTTTAGCAATATTTTTTAAAAGTTTTTCTTCCTGAATTGATTTATGATCATACTTACGATTCCATGATATTTCTGTAATTTGATACTTTTCTATCAATTTATCGATTATGTTAGCCGCATTTCCATCATAGACTTTAAGTTGATTTTTTAATTGTTTATCAAGCTCAGAGAGGCTTTTATATAACCACGTTTTACTCGCAGAACCCAGTGAGTCACTATTCAATATGTAAATAGGTAAGACAGATGAATTTCGCTCAATAAGATTCTTGATCGTTAAATTATTTTGCAGCCTAAGGTCGTTTCTGAACCAAATAATACATTTTCCCATTCCAAAGATCCTTTTAGATTAACCCTGCTAGACTATCAGGAACTTATGGGCAAATCATTCAGTTTTGCTCATTTTGTTTCGTTCGTGTAAGTTTGAAATACTCGTTAGCCATTTTTTTAGGGTCAAATAAATCTGAGGCTCGCAACAAGCCGTTAGACCCCATTCTCTTAGAAAATTCAGGATTATCAATAATATAAGATATTTTTTGAGAAAACTTATATGGGTCTTTCGGATTTACGAGAAAGCCACAGTGTCCATCTTTACCAATTGTCTCTGGTATACCGCCAACGCTCGTTGCTACAATTGGCAATTTATTCAACATAGCTTCAACAGCTGTCAGGGCAAATGATTCATGACCCTGACTTGGTATTATAACTAAATCAGCACCTGACATACTGTTAGCAATATTCTCTATCTTGCCAGTGATTGTGACATTATTAAATAGACTTCTCTCGTTTATTAGTCTCTGGACACGCTCCATTTCCTTGCTAGTTGCATTTCCAATCAGAAGTAAGTGCAGGTCATCACGACTGTTAAGAGCAATCTTCAGAGCATCTAATGCGAATTCATGTCCTTTTCTCTCCTCAAAAGTGCTTACCATTAACAGGATGCGTTTATTTTTTGGAACTTTATAGGCATCTCTGAGGTTAATCTGTCTTTTACTCATGGGTAGCTCAATTCCATTAGGTATGGTTATAACTGACTTAAAATCTCTAAACGCCTTTCTTGCGAGAATTGTTGATGAACAATAATCAGAGACGCTTACTATGTGGTTGGTTGCTTCTCGAAGCTTTTGGTCGATAAGATACTCCAGAGGTGACAGCACACCCATCTCTTTTTCCGCATAGTTGTGAAAATTGTGGATAGACACCCCTTTAGATACTCGTGGCCATACGATATTAGCAATTCTACAGGTTTCACCTCCAGGATATGAACCATTGACGGTCATTAACGCATCACCTTTATGTTTCTCTAGAATAGAAGAGATCGCATAGATTTGATACGGAATGAGGACATATCTAAACATCTTTCTAAATATCTTTTGAAATAACATAGGTAAATATCTAATATACCTATTTAAAATATCCCAATTAACAGGTATTTGATGTCTGATGAGGTTTACAGAGGCAGGTAAATTCTCTCTTAAGAAGTTAATGCCGGGATGGCTATCGTTACATATTACGAATAATTCATCATCCTTGTTAGGCCAGTATTTCGTTAAGTTCACTATAAATGTGTCCATACCCCCGTATTTCATATTTTCAGTGTAAATAATTACTCTCATTTTGACATTACTCAAATTACATAGGTGTTATAATATTTGTCATGAACTCAGATGCCACAATTTTTGTTTTATCACTCATTATACTGTTCTTAGTAGGACTTATTTTACTACAGAAAAGGCAGCCACCTAATGAGAAAGATAAAATTAGCGAAATTATGGACTTACAGTCTATTAAAGACAAGGTTGACAGTGGATTTAATAACTTAATGCGCAACCTAAATCAATCTGCTCAAGCGCAAAACCAAGCAACAGACCAACTCTCCAGCAATGTTTCGGAGTTATACACTCTTTTCACTAAAGGTAGGTCAGGTCATCAAGGTCAATTTGGAGAGAGTTCATTGCGATTAATACTTGAAAACAGCGGTATCGTTCCGGATGTAGGGTTCGAGGAGCAGAAGCAAATTGGAAGTGAAAAGCCTGACATAATTATCAGTCTTCCTGAGGGACGTAAGGTTGTTATTGACTCAAAAGTTTCTCTGGCAGACTACAGTAAATACTTAACTGCAGATTCAGATGATGAGCGTAAATCATTGAAAAAAAAACATCTTCTTTCTATAAAAAATCACATTAAGACATTATCATCTACATCATATCGTGATTTGTACGGTACTGACTCCCTTGATTTGGTCGTAATGTATATGTCAGTAGAAGGAGCCTATATACTCGCTTGCGAGGACGATCTTTTATCACAAGCGCTAAGAAATAAGATAGCAATTGTTGGGCCAACAACGCTGATAGCACTTTTACAGATTATTAGTAGAGCTTGGAGTAATAAGAAGCAGTCTGAGGATGTCTCAAAAATCATCGCACAAGCAACAGCATTGTACAATGACAGCACTTTGGTTTTGGAGTCATTTGAGGAATTTATCAATCATCACGATAAATCTAGGGATTCTATCAATAAAGGTATTAAAAGAGCTAATAAATTAGTTAACAAAGCCGAGGATATGCGTAAAATAGGTGGCTTAGAGCCTAAGAGACTTATCTCGGAAAAGATAAAAAAAATAAATAATGACTAAATGCGCACGTAGCTCAGTTGGATAGAGCACGAGCCTTCTAAGCTTGGGGTCGGGGGTTCGAATCCTCCCGTGCGCGTATAGAATTAAGACTTAAGATATTTGCGTTATTAGATTCGTTAAAGTGTCTTTTTAGCTTTTTGAAAAAAATTAAAAAAACCTTTAGATGCATAATTCCAGTATTTCATATCATAATCTCTGAAAACTTTTATAAACTCTACCCCATTATCCTTGAGTTCGTTCTTAATACTTAGTAAGTAATCATTAAGATAACCGGTTGGAGTGGCTAAAGTAATGATTTTTTTTAATTTATTCTCAACAGCCCACTGGATAATTGAACAAGACTCATCTGAAGTTATTATGTGCTTATTGGGAAACAATCTCTCACAAGCATCATCACATATACTTTTTTTAAATTGCTTTACTTTATCACTATAAACCACTGATTCTTCTTGAGAATAGGGAAGTATATAAATAAAACTAGGTGTCGGTATTTTTTGACATGACTCTAAATCTAAGTCCTCGGAAGTCACCAGCAATCCAATACTTTCATCGGGCCGAGTCTCGGAATATTCTGAAAATTTCTTAGAGTTAGCTCTGTATTCTTTGAAGTCGAAATTTTTTGCTGTAGATGATAAATAGCGGCCGTTATCCTGACTAAATCGATTATTTGTGAATTTGGATATATTCGAATAACTAGCCAGATATGATTTGCCTCTAGTTTGAAGTCCTGCCACCCATCTCCAACTAAGCGTGTTGCTAGCCGGGTCTCCGTCTAGTAGATGCCTCATAAAAAAGTCTGCACCTAATTGCCATGGTAAGCCAAGCGTATGAATCCAAATGCTTGCATACCACATTCTTGCATGGTTATGAAGATAGCCGTATTCTATCAATTCTTTCGTCCATGAGTCAAAACAGTAAATATTAGTATTATATGAAGTAACATCTATAAATGATTGATTTCTATTATTATTTATAAATGATTTATAGTCGTTCCAAACCTCTGGTCTCATTTCCAGCCATCCCTTCCAGTAAGTCCTCCAGAGCACCTCTTGAATGAATTTTTCTATTCTCTGAAAAGGATATTTTTCTAGAGACTTGCTTATCGTCAATTCTTCTGTGATGACCCTATGTCGAAGATAAGGTGATAGCATGCTTATGTTTGCACGATTTTCTGGCCCATAATCGTAGTTACGATGCCGACTGTAGTTCACTAAGTCAGAGTTTATAAAATTATCTAATCTCGATAATGCGGCTTGTTTTGTTGCTTCCATGTCGTTGGATATTATAGTCTTATCAGTCAATTATTGTATAATAGTTTTTTAGAAAGGAGTCGAAAATGGTTCTAGTTTTAGTCAGTATTTTGGTAGGTGTAATAATTTTTTTTTCGAGTGTTATAGCGCCAACAATATTTTCATCTGTCGATGAAAAGAATGCAGGCCTTTTCCTGAGGGCGTTTTTCCCTAAATACTACATTTTTGGCATTATTATCGCCTTACTAGCTATAATTTCAGCTATTTTGTTTGAACCAACATTTAACCCGCTAGAACTTGGTATGATTCTAGTAATACTTGTGATGTTTATAATAAGTAGACTCATGATACCATCAATTAATAAAGCTAGAGACATGGGTGAGTCTGCTAAGAAGAAATTTGATCAGTTGCATTTACTTTCTGTTATACTGAATTTTTTGGCGCTAATTGTTGGTTTAATTCTAATCTATCTAATTTTATAAATGACATATAAAACAATAATTAAAGCAGATGATCTCATAAAAATTCTAGATGATGAAGGGCTTGTGTTATTTGATGCTCGTTGTGATATCAAAGATACATCGTACGGAATTGGTGCATACAACGATGGACATATACCTAATGCTATATTCATTGATATAGACAATGATATGGCCAGTTCTAAAGGGCCCTCAACTGGAAGACATCCTTTACCTGACCCTGAAAAACTTGCAGAAAAGCTCTCTCAGTGGGGCGTAGACAACAACAAACAAATTGTTGTTTACGATGATGCAGGTGGAGCGTTTGCCGGTAGAGTGTGGTGGATAATGCGATGGATGGGCCACAAAGGAGGTGTTGCTGTTTTAGATGGTGGATTAAGCGGCTTCTTGAGTGTTGGTGGTAAATTAGTTACTGATCAAAAATCACGGGATAGATCTCAATATTAATATGATTGCAAAAATGATATGCATGTATCAATTGAAGAGGTCGTAGAAGCACAATACAAAGTCGATATGGCGCTTATCGATGCCAGATCAAAGGAGAGGTTCTTGGGCATCAAAGATCCAGTTGATCCAGTTGCCGGGCACGTGCCAGGCGCACTCTCTCAACCACTTGGTAACAATCTTACAAGTAAAGGATATTTCAAAAGCCCAGAAGAACTCAAGCTCATGTACACAAAACTGATAGGCGATATTGAAGCGGACAAAATTATATCTATGTGTGGCTCGGGTATTACAGCATGTCATAATATTATTGCGATGGAAATTGCTGGAATTAAGGATGTAAGATTGTACGTTGGTTCATGGAGTGAGTGGATATCTGATCCGCAGAGGCCTATTGCTAAAATTGACAATAATTAACTATACTTTTCATCTATATATATCTGAATTATATCGATAAATTGGTCTTCTATATTATTTCCGCTTAGTGTCTTAAATTTTTTCCCGTCTATGAACACTGGAGCGTGGGGATCCTCGTTATTACCAGGAAGACTAATACCTATATCAGCATGCTTTGATTCTCCCGGTCCATTTACAATACATCCCATTACAGCCACTGTTAGATTCTCAACCCCAGGATATTTTTTCTTCCATTGCCCCATATTATCATCAATCATATGCTTGATTGATTTTGACAATTTTACAAAGTAGTCATTAGTTGTTCTTCCACATCCAGGGCAAGATACAACTTTTGGTTTATAGTTTCTAATTCCAAGCGACGATAATATCTGTTGGCATACTTGCACTTCTTCCGAGCGAGATTTCTGGCTATCAGGTGTTAGCGAGACTCTTATAGTATCTCCTATCCCTCTGCTTATAAGAATTGATAGTGCTGATACTGATGAAATGATGGCATCCCTTCCAAGTCCGGCCTCTGTTAAGCCGAGGTGAAGGGGATATTTAGTGATACTTGAAACCTCAGTATAAACATCTATCAAATCATTCACGTTGCTAGTTTTGCAGGATAAAATAATTTTGTTTGGCGCTAGACCTAATGCCTCAGCTTTTTTTGCAGAGGATATTACAGAATCAATAAGGCAGCTCCTCATTAATTTAGAATAATCTACAGTATTATTTGAGTCTTGTTTCTCAGCAATGATTTTATCTAAATCTGCCTTTTGCAAGCTACCCCAATTTCCACCAATTCTAATAGGCTTATCATTCTCGATTGCCAAATTGATAATTTGTTCAAAATTCTTATCAAACTTTTCCTTTCCTCCAACATTGCCAGGATTAATCCGATACTTGTCTAAAATTTGTGCCGTTTCTTGGTATTTTGATAATAAAACGTGACCATTAAAATGAAAATCACCTACTATTGGAATGTTTGAGTTAAATTGGAGTAACTTTGATTTAATTGCTGGAATATTTCTAGCCGACTCTTCATCATTTACAGTCACTCTAACTATTTCAGAGCCTGCATCATATAATTCTAAAATCTGATCTACCGTTGATTTTACATCAGATGTATCAGTATTTGTCATAGATTGAACTCTAATCGGATGTGCAGAGCCAATTTCCACTCCGCCGACGTTAACAGTATATGTCTCGCTTCTTTTAAGCATATTCATATTATATTGCAAATTACCATGCAATAGATAGAATATTGATCTATATTAGTCCGGAAAAAATATGTTATCTGAAGACGAAAAAGTTGTTGAAAATAAAGATGAGGAATTAACTCAAAGCGTAGATGACGGCTCTGTTAATGACAATACAGTCGTAAATAATAGTAAAAATGATCAAGATAATCAGAACCTTGATAAGGCATACGAAACTTTATCCAAAAAATACGATGAGACTTATGATTCTCTTTTGAGAGCTCAAGCAGAAATAGAGAACATTAAAAAGAGAGTCATCAAAGAGGTCGAAAATGCACACAAATACTCAATAGAGTCAATTTTGCAAGAAATACTACCTATATATGATAGTCTGAGCTTAAGTTGCACATTCGACAAAACTAATACAGACATAGAAAAGGTTCTTGAAGGCAACAAAATGCTTCTAGCCATGTTTCAAAAGATTTTTGATCAAAATAATATTAGGGAAATCAGTCCTTTAAATGAAAAATTTGATCCAAAATATCATCAAGCTATTAGCACTGTTAAGGACGCAAAACTTGCTGACGACACTATTTCTGAAGTTGTCCAAAAAGGTTACACTCTTAATGAGCGTGTTATAAAACCAGCGCTTGTGATAGTAATTAAAAACAAATAGGGGTTGAATTACCTTCTTTTGTTCATATATTTCATTTAGATTTAACTGGAGAAAGATATGGCTAAAATGATAGGAATTGATTTAGGAACAACAAATTCGTGCGTTTCCGTTATGGATGGGACAACACCCAAGGTAATTGAGAATAGCGAGGGCGACAGGACTACTCCATCCTTTGTTGCTTATACAGACGGCGATATTCTAGTAGGACAATCAGCCAAACGTCAAGCAGTTACTAACCCAAAAGATACTCTCTACGCAGTTAAACGACTGATAGGTAGGAAATTTGACGAAGATGCAGTAAAAAAAGACCAAGATATAGTACCTTACACTATCGTTAAAGCTGAAAATGGTGACGCTTGGGTAGAAGCAAAAGGCAAAAAAGTAGCTCCACCCGAAGTTTCTGCCAAGATTCTTCAAAAAATGAAAAAAACAGCAGAGGATTATCTTGGCCATGAGGTGACAGAGGCTGTAATCACTGTCCCAGCATATTTCAATGATGACCAAAGAAAAGCAACTAAAGATGCAGGTAAAATAGCTGGCTTAGATGTCAAAAGAATCATAAATGAGCCTACAGCCGCAGCGCTAGCATACGGCCTAGATAAACAAAAAAATGAACAAAAGATTGTTGTGTACGATTTAGGCGGCGGTACCTTTGATGTATCTATTATAGAAATCTCCAATCTTGATGGCGAACAATCGTTTGATGTTTTGTCTACAAATGGAGATACGTTCCTTGGCGGGGAAGACTTTGATCTTCGCTTGATTGATTATCTAGCAGATGAGTTTAAAAAAGAGCAAGGTGTAGACTTAAAGAATGACCCAATGGCAATTCAAAGACTTAAAGAGGCAGCTGAGAAAGCAAAGATTGAGCTGTCCTCGAGTACTCAAACAGATATTAACTTACCTTATGTTACAGCAGATGCTACAGGACCAAAACATCTTAATATGAAACTCACACGTGCAAAATTAGAATCTTTGGTTGATGACTTAGTATCGAGAACTTTGGAGCCATGCAAACAAGCGCTTAGTGATGCCGGTATAAGTGCCAGCGACATTAACGAAGTAATCCTAGTTGGCGGACAGACAAGAATGCCAAAAGTACAGGAAACTGTTCAAAACTTTTTTGGTAAGGAGCCAAAAAAAGAGGTCAATCCTGATGAGGCCGTAGCAATGGGAGCTGCAATACAGGCAGGAGTACTTGGTGGAGATGTTAAAGATGTTCTTCTACTTGATGTAACTCCTTTAACGCTTGGTATCGAGACTATGGGTGGCGTTAGAACTCCATTGATCGAAAAAAATTCAACAATACCCACAAAAAAATCTCAGGTTTTTTCTACAGCAGAAGATAATCAGCCTGCAGTTACAGTTCATGTTCTCCAAGGCGAAAGAGAGATGGCTTCAGGTAACAAATCCCTTGGAAGATTTGACCTAACAGACATACCACCAGCGCCAAGAGGTACGCCGCAAATTGAAGTAACTTTTGACATTGACGCAAATGGCATTCTAAATGTATCTGCAAAAGACAAAGCTACTGGCAAAGAGCAGTCGATTGTAATCAAAGGTTCCAGCGGTTTATCTGATGAAGAGATAGAGAAAATGAAAAAAGATGCAGAAGTTCACGCTGACGAAGATAGAAAGGCAAAAGAACTAGTAGACGCTAAAAACCAAGCTGAAGCAATGATGCACGCCTCTGAAAAATCTATTAAGGATCTTGGTGATAAAGCAGATAAATCAGAAGTCGAAAAAGTTAATGAAGCAATTAGCAAGCTCAAGGAAAGTTTGAAGACAGATGATGTTGAGAAAATAAAAGAAGATACAATGAAATTAACAGAAGCAGCTGGCAAAATAGCAGAGCAGGTCTACAAAGAGCAAGCAGCAAACGCTGAGCAAGCTTCTTCAAGCGACACTTCAAGCGATGATGAGAATTCAAAAAAAGATAATGTAGTTGATGCAGACTTTACAGAAGTAAAAGAAGAAAAAGAAGAGAATAAAAAGGCTAATCAATAATGTCTAAAGCTGA
>MDTA01010916.1_pt1 | contig 10250 bp, 10 predicted proteins | sample 811151 | NCBI WGS metagenome assembly MDTA01 (sample SAMN05326648, study PRJNA326480) | marine metagenome | isolation source: seawater | place: Indian Ocean: South | collected 2010 | reverse complement strand
TCAAGTGCATTCAGAGCGGTCGGAGTCGTAGTGCTCTTGGCCCGGCAACCTGGGTTCGCCCCCAAGGTGCTTGCACACGATGTGCGATGCGGTCGGATAACCGGCAAACCGGCGCCGATTCGCTCAGATGCACATAGTTGTTGTGCTGCAGAACGCGAGGAGGTGAAGGAAATGTCTGGAGATCTACCGGTAACAGGTGCCTGGGCACCGGGAGACCCTGTTGGTCGTCGACAGTTCTTTACCTTTGCTGACGATCGACCATTTGCTCTTGACTCAGGGTCGGTGCTGCAGTCGGTCACGCTCGCCTACGAAACGTGGGGTGAACTAAACAGCGATGCGTCGAATGCGATCCTCATTTGCCATGCCTGGACCGGTGATTCACACGCCGCTGGCCGAGCTGAACTTGGTCACCCTGCGCCGGGCTGGTGGGATGCCTTGATTGGGCCGGGGCTTGCTATCGACACAAACGAGTTTTTTGTGGTGTGCTCGAATGTGCTCGGTGGCTGTCAAGGTTCGACAGGGCCTGCCTCTATCGATCCAAACAGTTTCGATGGGGCGCCGTATGGTCCTCGGTTTCCAGTAGTCACCATTCGAGACATGGTTCGCGCTCAAGAACGTTTATCTCGATACTTAGGCATCGATCGTTGGGCATCGGTGATCGGCGGATCGATGGGCGGTATGCAGGTGCTCGAATGGGCGGCGACCTATCGACGTCGTGTCGGCTCAATCATCCCGATTGCAACGTGCCTTCAGGCATCAGCTCAACAGATCGCGTGGGGAATGATCGGTCGACGAGCGATCTCAATCGATCCAAAATGGCAGGGTGGTGACTATTACGATGCTGCGTCCGGGCAGGGCCCAGCGGAGGGGCTCTCGATCGCTCGTCAAGTTGCTCAGGTGACCTTTCGGAGCGACAACGTCTTCACTGAACGGTTCGGTCGCGCCGTTGCCGATCGATCCACCGGCGATCGCTTCGGTCTCTGGCAAGAATTTCAGGTCGAGAGTTACCTCAACTACCACGGCGAAAAACTCGCTCGCCGTTTCGACGCGAACAGTTACTTGTTGATTTCAAAAGCAATGGATCTTCACGATGTTGCGTGGGGACGCCAGTCGGTTGAAAAAGCGTTGCGTGACGTTGACATGCCATGCCTCTCAATCGGTGTAACGAGCGACATCTTGTATCCTGCATATCAACAGCAGCAGATTGCTGATGCATTCATTGCTGCCGGTGCACCCACCGAATTTGTGGAGGTCGACTCTCCTCACGGGCACGATGCTTTTCTCATGGAGACTGAGCAGATGAGCGCTCCGATTGCGGCCTTCCTGAACCGTCTCGGCTAATTGGCATGCCCGAAGGACTCGAAGCGGCGATCTATGCCGACGCTGCATCTGAACTCGTTGGGCATGTGGTTACGTCCATTGAGGTGGATGATCGCTGCACCGACTCGAATGAGTTGTCGATCGTTGTTGGTCAGCGAGTGCAAAGTGTGCGTCGGCACGGCAAGCGTGTTGCGCTCGTGCTCGATGGCGATCAACTCGAATTGTTCTTCGGGATGACCGGGCGTGTCATCATCAACGACGTTGCACCAATTGGAGCACTTGAATACGGCCCGTCATCTGAGCGTCCAGAGTGGGATCGGCTCAAGTTGACAACCGATGTCGGCTCGTTGCGCGTCAATGATCCGCGACGTTGGGCTCGATTTACGCTCAATCCTGACTGGTCAACTCTTGGTGTCGACTTCCTTTCCGACGCACATCAACTTGATGATGTACTCGAGCGGCATCGGCGTCGCACAGCTGCGGTAAAGTCAGTGCTCCTTGATCAACGGGTTATCGCCGGTCTTGGGAACATGTTGGTCGATGAAGTTTTGTTCATGGCGGGGATTGACCCGTGTCGTACGTTCGCGTCCCTTAGCGCTGATGAACGACGCCAACTTTCGCCTCATATTTCAGAAGTTGTTACTCGACTGGGTGAACTCGGAGGGAGCCACACCGGAGTGCTGAGCCCAGAAGTTAGAGCAAGCCTTCCGGCATGCCCGATCGACGGGGCTCCTCTCTTGCGTGTGAAGGTCTCTGGGCGAACCACAATCTTTTGTTCGCTCCACCAGCGCTAGGTCTGGCACACTCAAAGAGTGGAGGTCAGCCAGACGGTCGCATTGTGGGGAGCTGATGTATCGGTTGGTGACTCTTCGGCGTCGGCCACGGTTGTTGTCATCGTTGTCGTTCTCATCGGCTTGGCTGTCGGACTTGGCGCGCTGGCCGTGTGGCTGTGGAGGGTTACAGCAGTCGACAGTCCTTCGCTGATGGTGCTTGAGCAAATGAGCTCACGTCGGTACCGAGATGCTGACGACGACGAGCGAACCGCACTTCGAGCCTCAGCGATTCCGCTCAGCGCAGATGACGCCAAGATTGACGACGAAGTACGATCTGAAGAATGAGCGATTCCCAACCAAGCCTTGATGTTGACGGAATGTTGGAGCGGTTCAAAGAGCGTGCTCTTGCTGTTAAGCAACGTCCCCTTCCGCCGGTGGCCGGCGATGAGCGAAAAGCGTTTATCGATCAGGCAAAGCAGGACTACATGGATTTTGCAATCGTCGGGGACGCATCTTGGGAGCTGACCGACGGTGTGTTGACGCTCACGGTAGATCTTCGCCCGGGTGGCGACTCCGAGAGTTGATCGATTTGGTGGGTGTCCGCTCAGGGCACCGGGCTGGTAGATTCTTCTGACACAACGCGGACGTGGCTCAGCTGGTAGAGCATCACCTTGCCAAGGTGAGGGTCGCGGGTTCGAATCCCGTCGTCCGCTCTCTCCAAAGGCGCTCGGTCATCCGGGCGCCTTTGTCATTCTGGATCAGGATTACTAGATCGCTGAGTTGAACTCATCCCAGTACGGCTGGCGCAGCTCTCGCTTCAGTATCTTCCCTGAACCTGTTTTGGGAAGCTCGTCTGTCCACGAAACGCTCCGAGGAATCTTGTAACTTGCGAGATGCGTTCGAGCATGTTGATCGAGCAGTTCTTCGGTCACTTCTGTCGTTCCATTTTGCACGACGACTGCGTGAACGATTTCTCCCCAATCTTCGCTCGGAATTCCAAATACTGCGGCCTCCAAGACGCCGGGGTGCTGCTCTAGGGCGGCTTCGATCTCAGCCGGATAAATGTTCATTCCGCCCGAGATGATCATGTCTTTCTTTCGATCGCAGATGTAGATGAATCCCTCATCATCGACGTAAGCGATGTCGCCGACGGTTTGGAACCCGTCACGGTGATCTTCCATGAACTTGTCGTTCTGCTTGTAATAGTCACTGAACACCGATGGTGAACGAACGAAGAGCTCGCCGGTGTGTTCTGGGCCTATGCCGTCAACGATGTTGCCATCATCGTCGTACAGCCTGATTTCGACCATTGGAGATGGTTTACCGCATGACCCGGGCTTACGCAGTTGGTCTTCGGGCCGAAGAATGGTGTTCACTCCAAGTTCGGTTGAGCCGTAGACCTCGAAGAGCGAGTGAGCGGGGAAGTGGCTGAGATACTGCTGCTTCAGAGCAAAACTCCATGGGGCGGCATTTGCAATCATCACTCGCATCGATGACACGTCGTAGTTCGCAATCGTCTCATCTGGAAGGTTGCAGATCATCCGAATTGGAGTTGGAGCGGAGAATGTTGAGGAGCAGCGATACTTGTCGACGAGCCGAAGCCAGTCTTCGGCATTGAACTTGCGTTGCACGACGACTGTTTGACCCATACTGACGGCAATGCTCATGAACCCCGCAGGGCCTGAATGGTAGAGCGGGCCGGTTGTGAGGTAGGTATCGTCTATCTTGTATCCGATGTGTTCCAGCATGGCAAGCATTTGCGTTGGGTCTGTCGCCCTCTGACGAAATGCGCCCTTTGGTTTTCCGGTTGTTCCCGAGGTGTAAATCATCGTTGCGCCGTCTGCAGTTTCTGCCGGAGGTTCGGGCGGAGATGATGTTGGCATTGACATGAGCTCGCCATCGACAGACACGAACCATGAATCAGTTGTAGGGAGCTCACCATCGAAGACGAGAACTTCTCTAATCTTTGGGATGCTCTCACGCACCCGTTCCAGCATCGGAGCAAAGTCTGCATCGACATACACGATCTCAGCGTCGCAGTGGTCAATGACATATGCCGCTTCGTCATCAGAGAGCCGGTAGTTCAGTGGAACCGCGGTGGCACCAATCTTCCTCGCAGCAGACATAACTGCGACGACGCCAATTGAATTCTGTCCGCACCAGACCACGCGGTCTCCAGGTTTCACACCGTGGCCGACCAAAAGATGGCCGAGCTGGTTGGTGTAGTTATCAAGTTCGGCATACGTGATCGTAAGCACGTTGCCATCTGGACGGTCATCGATGACCGCAGGACGGTCGCCAAAGTTCTGAGCGTGAGCATTCAGGATGTCTGCCATCTCCCAAGCCTGTCACACTGGGAAGGGCGAATTTTCGTTGGGCGTCGGTGCTCGGAACGCTCGGTGTCTATTCTCAAGAGATGCTTGACCACATCGTGTTTGCAACGCCAGATATCGCTATGAGTTCAGAGTGGATTGCCGACCTCACTGGCGTCATTGCCACTGAGGGTGGCCCTCATGTCAATAACGGAACACGAAATCGGTTGTGTTCCTTTGGTGATACCTACCTTGAGATCATCGGGCCCGACCCAGAGCAAGGCGACCCAGGTGTGCCGCGATCATTCGGAATTGATGAGTTGGAGACCCATCGGGTCGTCACATGGTGTGCTCGACAACACGATCTGTCATCGGTGGTTTCCTCAGGTGCGGAGGTGGGCCTTGGTTATACCGAGCCTGTAGCGATGCGACGGGTTGCCCCCGACATGACTCTTGACTGGCATTTGAGTCTGCCGACAGGGGACACCGAGGGTGGGATTTTGCCGTTCTTTATTGATTGGGGCCAATCGAGACACCCATCTGAAAGTGCTGCGCCCGGACTCACCGTTGCCGAAATGCGCGGCCTTCATACTGATCCCGAGCGCGTCAACGAGTTGCTTGCTGCGCTCGGGGAGACGATGAAAGTCGAAAGCGCTGACTCACCGGGGCTTTATGTCGAATTATCGGGCCCCTCAGGCTCGGTAGTGCTGCCCAACTAATCGTCGCCTTAATAAGTAGTGGGCGATATCTAGGCGAGGCAACTCAGTGGTTTGCCGCCGTTGTAGGCAACCATGTCACCGATTGCGGCAACGATGTTGATCGTGCTTCCAGGCTCAGCACCGTTCAGTTCGAACATTGCTCGGTGAAGGTTGCCGACGATTCTCTCGGGGTCAGTGAGTTCTCCATATTCTCCAAGGTCGGTCTCTCTCGCCGCCTCGAGGGCACTTACGTCATTTGTAATCGCCCGTTGGGCGAGATCGAGAACGAAGTGGTCGTAGGCCCTGAGTCGATCGATGACCGTGAGATCGCAGACAGGTCCGTGCCCGGGGACGACCACATCGGCATCAAATTCGCTGAGCCGATCGAGTGCTACGAGTGAGCCAGCAACCGAGCCCATCACCATGAACGGTGTTCCGCCGTTGAAGACAAGATCTCCCGTGTAGAGGACCTTCCGGTCGGGTAACCAGACCACGATGTCGTTGGTCGTGTGAGCAGGTGTTCCGATGTAGTGAAGTTCTGCCCGAATTTCGCCACAATGCACATCGATGTGATCGTCGAATGTCACCATCGGCGGCTCGATCTGAATGTTGCCCCAATCAACGTGCTCAAACACGCCCTCAAAATGTGGCAGCCCGGCTTCAAGAATTGCCTCTCGGCATCGACGATGACCGATGATCGCGGCTGGTTTTGTCAGCCAGTTTCCGTGGGTGTGATCGCCATGATGATGTGTGTTGACCACGGCTCGTATCGGGCCTGAGTCGAGGCGCTCAACCGTTTCAAGAAAGAGGTTTGTGCGGCGTTCCGTTGAGCAGGTATCGACGATGATGGTGTCGCCTCCGTTGGCAAGAATCCCGCAGTTGTTGATCCACCATGATCCATCTGGCTGGATATATGCAAACACGCCGTCGTCGATATTGACGACTTCCGGTGGCTCAATGTGGCCGCGATCATGTCCGTGGTGACGACTCATGATCTGAACGGTACGAAACTCGTCAAGCGAGGTCAACAGTTGCGACAATGTGGCAATGAGCGAGATTGAACAGCGAGTGCTTGACGTTGCGACCGAGACCGGTGTGACATTTGAGGCAATGCCATGTGATCCCGATCTCGCCGATACCGCCGAGTTCTGTGAGAACTACGGGTTCTCACCGGACGACGCAGCAAACACGATAGTCATCGCCTCGAAGGATGAGTCGCCGGTGTTTGCTGCGTGTGTCGTGCTCGCAACTAGCCGCCTTGACGTCAATGGAGTCGTTCGAAAACGGCTTGGGGTGAGAAAAGTCTCATTTGCTCCGGCTGACCTCACCGCCGAGGTGACAGGCATGGTGATGGGTGGCGTAACGCCGTTCGGTCTTCCCGAAACGATTCCGCTGTGGATCGATGCTGCAGTGATGGAGCGCGAACGCATCATTGTTGGTGGGGGAAGTCGGAGGCTGAAAATCATTGGTGCCCCGAATATGCTCGCCCAGTTGGCGAATGTTGAGGTTGTTGAAGGGCTTGCTCGGTCGGTGACTTGAACTAGTGAGCCGAAAGGTCTGGAGCGTTCTTGCGGGGACAAAGAAGTACCAAGAATTAAAGTACGTGCATGACGATTTCTTCGTTGTTCATCATTCTGTCTGGAATCGCTCTTGGGTTCGTATTGGCGAAGAAATGGAAAGAGCGATCAGAAAAGAACCAGCAGCCAAACTGAACTCGCAAACATGTCGTCATGTCGTAGAGGCTTGTGCTCGAGCCGTGACCCAGGATTTGCTGGCTCGAGTGCGACCGATCGCACGACATACATTGCAGAGTAAACGGCCCTCGGGCACATTCACGATGAAGGAGTTGTCGTCATGAGCGACCAAGCAGCAGCAGTAGTAACCGAAGTACGAGGTCGAGTTCTCCTCATCACCTTGAACCGACCCGATCAGATGAATGCGGTCAACACAGACCTTGCACAAGGTCTTGTGGCAGCTGTTCGTGAACTCGATGAGGACCCCCAACTCACCGCCGGGGTGCTGACAGGTGCAGGACGCGGATTTTGCGCGGGAATGGATCTCAAAGCATTTCTCACCGACGGTCCTCCAGTTGGGTTCAACGAGTTTCTAGAAAACGGTGCGAAGAAGCCGCTTATCGCCGCAGTTGAAGGCTTCGCCTTAGCTGGTGGCCTTGAAGTTGCGTTGACCTGCGACCTCATTGTCGCCGCCGAGGGTGTAAAACTCGGAATCCCCGAAGTCGGTGTCGGGCTTCTTGCTGCAGGCGGAGCTTTGCTCCGGTTGCCTAGTCGTGTTCCGTATGCGGTTGCAATGGAGATGGCGCTGACGGCAGATCCGATTACTGCGGAAAAAGGCGCAGAGTACGGGCTTGTTTCTCGGGTGACCGAAAAAGGTGGAGCGGTTGAGGGAGCGATGGAACTTGCAGATCGCATCGCTCGAAACGCGCCTCTTTCGGTTGCAGCATCAAAGCAGATGATTCAGGCGGTTCAGGGTCGAAGCGAAGCCGAGTTTTGGGAGCACCAACGTCCGGTTATGGCTGCAGTGTTCTCGTCAGAGGACGCCAAGGAGGGCCCAAAGGCCTTTGCGGAAAAGCGCCCACCATCGTGGTCGGGTCGCTGAGGTACTGCGCTGTAGTAACTATCGGAGGCTAAGGCGCCGAGCGTTACTGAAAACCATCAGCTTTTCCGTCGATGATTCGCGCAAAGCCGGCGCGCGCATGTCAAGATGAAGAGGTGCGAATCGATGCGAATTTCTATGGTGGAGTACCAATGCCTGACGCCGGATATGGGGGGCCAGAACCCATAGATCGTCGCTACGACAATCCAGACTTCATCGCTTGCTATGACAATTTGACGGCCTGGGCGAAAACGATGGACCGGCTTGGCTACGACACGATGTGGCTTACCGAGCACCATTTTCAATATGAAGGCTATGAGGTGACGCCGAACCTCATTTTGTTTGGGTTGCACCTTGCGAAGGAGACAGAGCGCCTTCGCCTCGGGCAAATGTTCAACGTCGTTCCGCAATGGCATCCTCTTCGTCTCGCAGAAGATGCCGCAATGATGCAGATACTCACCGATAATCGGATGCAATTTGGGGTTGGGCGCGGCACGGTTCCTCGTGAGGCTCAGTCTCTTGGTGGGGTCGTTGCGTCAGGTGACAATGAGATGTCTGCAGAGCTTGATCGCGTCAATCGCGAGATCTTCGAAGAATCAATGGAGATCATTAAAGAGGCCTGGTATAACGAACGCTTCTCGTTCACCGGTAAACATTTCGTGTTGCCTCCTCCTGGTATTCCGGACCGTGGTTCCACCGTCCAAGATCTTACGCTCATTCCGAAGCCAATCGCACCGATCGATGTGTGGCAGGCGGTCACCTCTCCTGCGACGCTCGAGTACGCGGCCCGCGTCGGACACCACGCAGTCATGCCCGCCCGCGGCATCGAAAAGACGAAGACATGGTGGGACGAGTTCGGCTCAAAAGCGAATGAGAACGGTTGGGAACTTGGTCAAGGTGAGCACCGCTGCCTAGCGCTCAACGCTCATGTTGCACTGACCTCGGATGAGGCCCGCAACGGTGCGCGGAACGCCCACGATGAATGGATCAAGTTCCTGTCGCCTTACGGTCGATTCCGCAGTTACTCAATGCCTGATGGGTCTGAGACCCCATTTGATCACAAACCAAGTCTTGAAGATTCGATCGATCAGAGTGTGATGGCAATTGGGTCTGTCGAGGAGGTCGCGGACACGATGGGTCGTTATCGCGATGAGGTTGGCGTTGAGCACTTCGTGCTGTTCTTCGATATGCCCGGCCTCACACAGGAAGCGATGAACGAGCAACTCGAACTCATGGCTACTGAGGTTCTTCCCAGGATTGGTGCCGAACTGAATTCCTGAAATGCGGAACATTGTCGTTCTCGACAACCTTTTGCTTTCGGTCGATCGAAATGGGAGCGGTCCGTCGTTCGTGTGGGGACACGGGTTGACCTCGTCAATGGAGCTTGAAGGGGATTTGCTTGATTTCAACTGGGCTTCTATTGCTGCTCACACCGAGGTCATCAGATATGACGCCCGCGGCCACGGAAGGTCAACGCTCACACCAGAACTAAGTGACTACTCCTGGCAATGCCTCGCCGAAGATCAACTCGCTCTCGCCGACGCACTCGATGTAACGACCTACATTGCTGGAGGTGCGTCGATGGGGGCGGGCACTGCTCTCCATGCTGCCGTCGCAGCACCGTCTCGAATTACCGGTTTAGTGTTGGTGATTCCGCCAACAGCTTGGGAGACTCGAGATGCTCAACGAGCGCTTTACCTTGAGCGTGCCGACTGCATTGCCAGCGGAAAAATTGAGCAAGTGATCGAGGCGAGTCGACAGATACCTCCGCCGGATCCTTTCGGGCCAGAATGGCATGACCGGATGGAACGCAACATGCGAACTGGTGATCACGAACAGATGGCACACGTGCTGCGAGGAGCAGCAACTGCTGACTTTCCGACACGAGACCAGGTGAGCGATATCTCAGTCCCTACCTTAATCCTGACTTGGTCAGGCGATGCCGGGCACCCGGTAAGTACCGCACAGGCTCTTCACAGTCTGATCTCCGCATCAGAACTCTCGGTAGCGACTTCTGCAAATGACGTGAGAACGTGGTCGTTGCTAATTGCAGAATTCCTGAGCTCGTTGCAGTGAAGATTTGGGACGACAGATGATGCGGTGTTGCAATGGGATGGTCAGAACGACTGTGATGCAAGCCCTGTCGAAAGTGAGTGATCAAGGCGAAGTAGCGCCTCGCCGACATCGGTATCTGGGATCGAATCACCTCTGCTTGTTTCAAGGATTGCGGTGTTGACTTGACGGGAATCAAAAGTGGAGTCGAAAGTATTCAATATTGCCGGGGGGTGTAATCTTTCTGGAGAGAACTAAGGGAGTGCAGATGAGCAACAATGAAAAATTTTACATAAACGGCGAGTGGGTTGAACCCCGAGGTGGGGAAACCATCGAGGTCATAAATCCGGCTACTGAAGAGGCGGTAGGAATGATTCGCCTTGGCAATCATGATGACGTCGACGCAGCTGTCGCTGCCGCTCAGGAAGCATTCCATTCATTCTCACAAACTTCAGTCGAAGAACGAATGGATTTACTTAATA
>MDTA01010788.1_pt1 | contig 10250 bp, 10 predicted proteins | sample 811151 | NCBI WGS metagenome assembly MDTA01 (sample SAMN05326648, study PRJNA326480) | marine metagenome | isolation source: seawater | place: Indian Ocean: South | collected 2010 | reverse complement strand
GCTCAATGGCTTGTGCGACTTGCCATGTTTATGTCGAAGAAAAATGGTTTAATAAACTACCTAAAGCAGAAGAAGGTGAAATTGATATGATAGATATGGCGTTTGAACCAAAAAAAAATAGTAGGCTTAGTTGTCAATTAATTGTAAATGACGATTTAGATGGATTAGTTGTGACAACACCAAAAAAACAAACATGACAATAAAAACTGATGTAATAATCATTGGAGCAGGACCAGTTGGGTTATTCGCTGTACATCAATTGGGTATTAAAGGTTTGAAAGCTGTAGTTATCGATAATCTTGATAAAATTGGAGGACAGTGTATTGAGCTTTACCCAGATAAACCTATATATGATATTCCAGCAGTACCAGAATGTACTGGAGAAGAATTAACTAAAAAATTATTGGAACAAATTAAACCATTTAACACTGAATTTTTTCTTAATGAGAGAGTTGATGAAGTTAAACAAAGCGAAGATATCTGGGAAGTTAAAACTAATAAAGATAATAATTTTTCTGCACCAAATATAATTATTGCTGGAGGTGTAGGATCTTTTGAGCCAAGAAAACTACCTTTAAAAGAAGCTACTAAATACGAAGAAAAATATTTATTTTATTCAGTTAAAAATAAAGAAAAATTTAAGAATAAGACCATTACAATTTTTGGCGGAGGCGACTCAGCTTTGGATTGGGCTCTAGAACTTTCAAAGTTTTCAAAAATTAACTTAGTTCACAGACGTACTGAATTTAGAGGAGCACCTCATACTTTAGATGAAATAAAAAAAAAAGAAAAAGACGGTAAAATAACAATAAAAACTCCTTGCCAACTAGAGTCAATTGAGGGTGAAAAAAATATAAAATCGATAACATTAAAATTTGATGATGGAAAAAAAGAAAAATTAAAAACCGATATAATTTTAAGTTTTTTTGGACTTATTATGAAGCTTGGCCCTATAGCAGAATGGGGTTTAAATATGAATAAAAAAACTATAGAGGTAAATCCAGAAAAATTTGAAACAAATAAAAAAGGAATTTTTGCAGTAGGTGACATATGTTCTTATCCAGGAAAATTAAAATTAATTTTGTCAGGTTTTCATGAGGTAGCTTTGGCGTCAGTAGAATGTTTCAAAAGAGCTAGACCAAACGAAAAATATAGATTTGAATTCACAACTTCTTCCAAGACTATACAAGGTCGACTAGGTAAAAATGATTGAGGTTTTGACCGCCAATACGCCTAATGGAAAAAAAATTACCATAATGTTAGAAGAAATAAAATATGAATATAAAATTACAAAAATTAATATTCTTAAAGATGAACAATTTAGTCCACAATTTAAAAAACTTAGTCCTTTTAGAAAAACACCTGTTATTATAGATCATAAAAATAAAAAAAGCCTTTTTGAGTCTGGCGCAATACTTATTTATTTAGGAGAAAAAAGCGGTAAATTTTATGATAAAGAAAATCGAACAGATATTAATCAATGGTTGATGGGTCAAATGGCATATGTGGGACCCATGTTAGGTCAACATCATCAGTTTCATCATTATAATCCTGGTAAAAGCGAATTTGGAGAAAAAAGATATTTTGGGATTGCTGAGAGAATTTATACAGAGTTAAATGAAAGACTTTCACAAGTAAATTATTTAGCTGGTGATTTTTATTCAATTGCTGACATCGCTACTTTTCCGTGGATAGCGAGACATGAATGGCACGATATAGGGTTGAAAAGATTTAAAAATTTAACGAAATGGTATGAAATGATTTCAGAAAGACCAGCAGTAAAGAGAGGTTATGATTTACTTAATAAAGGAGAGTCTATTCCAAACTCTTAGTCTTCTATAAAGATTTTTTCGTCTCTTTCGTGTTTTTCTTGTGCTTCTATAGAAAGAGTAGCTATAGGTCGTGCCATTAACCTTTTTAAACCAATAGCTTCGCCAGTTTCTTCACAATATCCGTATGTCCCGTCTTTTAATCTTTGAAGCGCTGCATTTATCTTTGAAATTAATTTTCTACTTCTGTTCAAAGCTTTCATCTCAACCGACTTATCAGTATAGGAAGAAGCTTGATCCACTATGTCAGCTGATGAAACATTATCATCAGAAGAATTAAGCAAATTGCCAAGATTATTGGCTTTAATAATATCTTTTTTCCATCTGATCAGTTCATCTGTAAAAAATTTTTTATGCTTAGCGCACATATATTTTTCTTTAGAATTTGGTGCGTATTTTTTTTTAATAGTTTTTTTCTTTAACATTTTTGATTTCGAGGGAGTATATGGTTGAATTTAATCGTGTCAATAGCTTATAAATTGTATTAATTTATCTTAATGATTAAAAATAAAAATATATTTAATAGTTTCTTAGTTTTTCTTTCTTTGCATTTGATAATTTGGACACTAATTCCCTCTTTGACCAACCTTAATCTTCCTTTGGACACGATTGAAGCGTTAGCATGGAGTAGCAATCTTGACTGGGGTTTTAATAAACATCCTCCGTTGAGCGCTTTCTCAGTAGAGGTTATTTACCAAATTTTTGGAAGGCAAGATTGGGCATATTATTTTCTCAGTCAAATTTTTATCATAATATCATTCTTTACCATTTATAAATTTTCAGCGGAACTTTTTAACAATAATAAACATGCCCTTTTATCTGTATTATTATTAGAAGGGATATATTTTTACAATTTTACAAGCCCTGAATTTAATGTAAATATTTCTCAACTACCTTTTTGGAGTTTAAGCGTCTATTTTGCTTGGAAGTGCTTTAAATTTGAAAAAACTAAAGATTTTGTTTTGTTAGGATTTTTTTTTGGTTTAGGAATACTATCAAAATATCTTTTTATTTATTTGATTTTGGGCGTAGCAATTTTTTTCATTTATTTGATCATATTACAAAAAAAAATTAAATTTAATTATTTTATCCCAATAATTGTAGCCATTTTAATTTTAATTCCACATATAATTTGGTTAGATGAAAATAATTTTTCTACAATTAAATATGGTTTACAAAGAACTGGTGAAGCTAAGAGTTTTTTGGATCATTTAATAAATCCAGTTACTTTTTTATTAAAACAAATTTTTATTTTAATTCCATTTTTTATTTTGTCTTTTTTTCTGATTAAAATAAAAAATTTCAAAATAAATTTTAAAGATAAGAATTTAATCTATTTGCTTTGTATTAATTTTGTGCCAATATTGTTTATTACTGCAACATCACTTTTAATGGGTGCAAAAATAAGGACGATGTGGATGACACCTTTTTACTTATCATTTGGAACCCTCATGATTTATATTGTTAAAGCAAATTTACTAAAAAATTTAAAAAGATTTTTTATATCATTCGCTTTTTTTTTCTTTCTTTCTCCTTTAACTTATGGGGTAGTTTCTTTGACAAACGATAAAAAAAGAACAGATTTCCCAGGAAAAGAAATCGCACGTTTAGTTCAAAACAAATGGGACAAAAATTTTACAAATGAATTTAAAATTGTTATCGGTGATGAATGGTATGCTGGAAATTTATCTTACCATTTAATCTCAAGACCAAAATGGATGATCGAACTCAGTAAAACCGATGATATAAACAGTAATAATGGGGTGATTTATACTGGAAATCCTAAAGTTTTAAAAAAGATATGTCCTGGTGAGTTCGGAACTATAAAACCTGTTGGATATTGTATGATAGGTCAAAGATGAAAAAAATAACAATTTTAATGCCGGTTTACAATGACTGGGAGTCTTTGCGTAGAGTATTGAATGAAATAAATGTATGTATTGAAAAAATTCAAGATTTTCAATTTAATTGTATAATTATAAATGACGCATCTACAGTAAAAAAACCAAAAATTCTAAAACCAAAAAATTTCTTTTCACTTAAAATTATCAATATGAAAGAAAACAGGGGTCACGCGAGATGTAACGCTTTTGGTTTAAGATACATAAACTTAAATGTGGATTATGACTATGTTATAGTAATGGATAGCGACGGGGAAGATAGGCCAGTAGAAATTAAAGAATTAATAAAAAAGATAATTGAAAAACCTGAAAAAACTGTTGTTGCAAGAAGGATTAAAAGATCTGAAGGTGTGATATTTCAACTATTATATCAATTACATAAAATAGTAACTTTTATATTTACTGGTAAAAAAATTAATTTCGGAAACTACAGCTGCTTAACAAAACATGACTTAAAAAAACTTTCAGATAAGAAAAGTCTTTGGAGCAGTTTTTCAGGTACGCTAAAAAAAAATATTAAAGATTACACTGAAATAAGTTCTATTAGAGGGCTAAGATACTTTGGTCCTTCTAAAATGTCTTTGTTAAATCTTGCTATTCATTCTTTTTCCATAATTGCGGTTTTTAAAGAAACAGTATTTTTAAGGTCAGTTTTATTGATAATACTATTATACTTATTAAATAGCATTTTAGGGTTGATCTCAATTTTATTGCAAATATCTATAATAATATTTAACCTAATTATATTTTCCGTTTCTAAAAGGGAAAATAAAGAAGCTTTAATTAATAGTGATAAGAATATACTTGATGAAGAAAAAATTTTACAATAATAAGTTGAATTTAGAGTCCTTAGTAGAATCAAAAGAGAATCAAAACGTGAACATTGAAAAATTTTTCTTTATTATTTGTGTGCAAATATCCAAAAATAATAAAAATATAACGATTTAAAACTATGAAAAAGCTTAAATGTCATTGTGGATCAATAGAGGCGGAAATAAACATTGAGAATTTACAAAAAGTTTTAAGGTGCAATTGCTCTTTATGCAAAAGAAAAGGAGCAATAATGTCGATGGTTAAAAATGAGGATTTTAAAATTATTAAAGGTGAGGACAAACTTAATCTTTATCAATTTAAAACAAATGTTGCTAAACACTATTTTTGCTCAGTTTGTGGTATTTATACTCATAATCATCCAAGAATTAATCCGGCCATGACAGCTTTTAATGTTGGATGTGTTGACGATATTGATACTTTTAAATTGAAAGAAATTGCTTTAGCTGACGGCTTAAACCATCCTTTAGACAAAAAATAAAAAAAATGGAAAAAAGAGAAGTTGATTATTCTTATATTAAAAAAGAGTTTCTTAATTTTTTAAAAAAAAAGGAATATAAAAGAAAGTCAATCTCAAATAAAATTGATAAATTAAATAAATTTTATTTACCTCTCTCAAAATGGATTTATTCAATATTTACAAAGGATTACACCACAAAAGTTATTGGCTTGTCAGGAGGCCAAGGAGCAGGAAAAAGTACGATTACTGGAATTTTAAAGTTTATATTAAAAAAAAAGTATAACCTAGAAATTTGTGTTTTTTCAATTGATGATTTTTATAAAACTAAATATGAGAGAAAATTGATGTCAGAAAAAATTCATCAACTCTTTTTAACTAGAGGAGCACCTGGAACGCATGATTTAAATTTACTAAATAAAACTTTGAAAAGTCTTAAATGTAAAACATTTAAAACAGTTTCAATTCCAAAATTTGATAAGTCTAAGGATGATAGACTAGCAAAAACACAATGGCTTAAAGTAAAAAAACCACCAAATATAATAATTTTAGAAGGCTGGTGTGTTGGAGCGATTCATCAAAAAAAAAATACTCTTAAAAAACCTTTAAATTTGGTAGAAAAAAAATATGATGTTGATTTGAAATGGAGAAAAAAAGTTAACAATTACTTAAAAAAAGACTATAAAAAACTCTTTAAAAAAATTGATAAGCTCATTTATTTAAAAGTTCCTAATTTTAGTTTGATTTATAAATGGCGAAATGATCAAGAGCAAAAATTAAAAATGATTACAAAAAAAAAAGAAACAATGTCTAAAAAAAAAATTAAGGAATTTATAATGTACTATGAGAGAATTACGAAGCAAATGATGAAAGACTTTCATAAATTCTCGGATATAACTGTATATTTAGATAAAAATCATAGATCAAAAAAAATAAAAATATTTTAAAAATGAGATATATTTTAATATTAATATCAATATTTGTTTTTAATTTTTTCACAGTCTCTAAAGCAGATGTTCAATTTTTAATAAATTCAGCATTAAAGAACAACTTAAAATTAAATGCAGAAAGAAAAAATTACAAATCAATAAAAGAAGAAATCAATATCTCAAAAAGTGAATTTTTACCTAGTATATCATTGTCTGGCGATCAAAGTAGCACTCAGTCTACAAATAAAGTTAACCAAAGTGGTTCAAAATTACCGGACTCAAACCTTGATACAGAAACAACAACCCTTTCTGTAGATCAAAAACTCTTTCAAGGATTTAAAGGATACAATTCGTTAAAAAAATCAGAACTAGAATTTAAAAAAGCTGATTTAAGATTAAGGCAAACAGAACAGTTAACTATTTTAGATACTATTTCAGCTTATTACGATTTAATCTTTAAAATTAAAAATGAAGATTTTAATTTATCAAATGTTACTCTTTTTGAAAGACAAGTGGAATCTGATAGTGCAAGAGCTCAAAAAGGAGAAATTACTTTGACCGATTTAGCCCAATCAGAGTCTTCTTTAGCAGGAGCTAATGCCAAATTAATTCAAGCCAAAACAGAGTTACTTGCTTCAGAAACAAATTTAAAAAGAATTACTGGTGTAAATTCTCTATCTCAAAAACAGTTAGACCAAATTATAGAAATTAATCTTCCTAAATCTTTAAAACAAGCTATCAAAGTCGCAAAATTTAATAATTTAGATTTATTAATATCGAAGCTTGAATTTAAAATAGCAGAAAAAAACTTGAATATTGAAAAAGCTAGATTATCACCCTCTGCATCTTTAAATTATTCTAAATCAAAAAATAAAGATTTTAGTTCGACAATAGATGAAATTGATGATGAAACAGTTAAAGCGACTATAACTTGGCCTATAATTAAAGGTGGAGAAAATATTTCATCGATTAAGAAATCTTCTTATGAAAAACAAAAAGCATTATTGTTGTCCAAAGACTCTGAAAGCAAAGCTGTATCTGAGACCACAAATGCGTGGTCTAAATACCAGTCTTCGGAAAGTGTTTTAAAAGCCACTGAGTCCCAACTCAAAGCAGCAGAGATAGCGAACGAAGGAATTTCACTCGAGTACGACTCTAGCAACACAAGAACAACACTTGAACTTATACAATCGAGAAGCTTACTTTTAGATTCTAGAATTGCTTTTGCTAAAGCTGAAAGAGATTATATAATTTCCAAGTTTGAGCTAGCTTTCCAGATAGGAACTCTTTCTCTAAGTTCTATTTCATCGCTATAACCCTTGTTAAATAAGGCTTTTAAGAATAGTTCTTGCAAAAAAGAACAAAATGTGTACATTTAAATCAACGATTCGTAAAACAAAAAAAGGAAAAAAATGACAAAAAACAACAATTTAAAAGTAGTTAAAACAGATAACAAAAACAAGAAAGAGCAAGAATTAAAGGAAAAAAACAAGTCTTTAGAGGCAGCTATAAGCCAAATTAATCAAAACTTTGGTAAAGGTTCAATTATGAGACTTGGACAAGAACAAGCATTAGATGTTGAGGCAGTTTCTACTGGATCATTAAGTTTAGACTTGGCTTTAGGAATAGGCGGCTTACCAAAAGGCAGAATTATTGAAATTTATGGACCTGAGTCATCAGGCAAAACAACTTTAGCTTTACAAGTTGTAGCTGAAGCACAAAAAGCAGGCGGAAAATGTGCGTTTGTAGACGCTGAACATGCAATGGATCCAGTATATGCAAAAAAACTTGGAGTAAAAACAGAAGAATTACTGATTTCACAACCTGACACAGGAGAACAAGCACTAGAAATAACTGATACATTAATAAAATCAGGGTCAATTTCTGTTCTTGTTGTCGACTCTGTAGCCGCTTTAACCCCAAAAGCTGAGTTAGAAGGGGAAATGGGAGATCACCACGTTGGTCTACAATCTAGACTAATGAGTCAGGCACTGCGTAAACTAACTGGATCAGTTTCTAAATCAAACACAATGGTAATATTCATAAATCAAATCAGAATGAAGATTGGAGTTATGTTTGGAAATCCAGAAACTACATCTGGAGGGAACGCACTAAAATTTTATTCTTCCGTAAGAATGGATATTAGAAGAATAGGTGCAATTAAAGATAAAGATCAAATTATTGGTAACTCGACAAGAGTAAAAGTTATAAAAAATAAAGTAGCTCCACCATTTAAAGTCGTTGAATTTGATTTAATGTACGGCAAAGGAATAAGTAAAGTTGGAGAACTAATCGACCTTGGAACCAAAGCTGGTGTAGTTGAAAAATCAGGTGCTTGGTACGCTTATAAAGGTGAGAAAATTGGACAAGGTAGAGAAAACGCTAAAATTTATTTGGAAAAAAATCCAAATATCGCAGCTGAGATAGAAAGGGTAATTCGTGATCAAGCTTCTGCTATTTCTAAAGAGTTAGAGGGCAATCCGTCACCAAAAGAAAAAATTAGCAATAAAGAAGAAGACTAAATATTTAAGCCATCTTAATTAATTTTGACGGGAGAATAACTTCTCCCGTTTCCCATGAAACAACAACTTAAGATTGACTCTTTCAACATATAGTATGTAACACTTCTAGTTGAAAAGTTAATTGTATACATTTTGGTCCAAATTGAGTTTAATTATCAAAGTAAGAAATAAGTAAAAAGGAGGTTGCAATGAGCACACAACAAAAAAGTAGCTCGAAATTGTCATCTAGTCTAGATACCTCTCATTTGAAAGTAAAATTTCCATTTAAATCTAAATATGGAAATTATATCAACGGAAAGTTTGTAGAACCAAAATCTGGAAAATATTTTGAAAATACAACTCCAATTACAAATGAAGTTATCTGTAGTGTGGCACGTTCGAACGAAAAAGATGTAGAAGCAGCATTAGACGCTGCACATGCAGCTTTCTCTGAATGGGGAAAGACTGATATAACAACACGATCTAATATACTCATGAAAATTGCTGATAGGATTGAACAAAATTTAAATCTTTTAGCAGTAGCTGAGTGTTTGGATAACGGCAAACCAATAAGAGAATGTATGGCAGCTGATTTACCATTGGTGATTGATCACTGGAGGTATTTTGCAGGCGTGATCAGAGCTGAAGAAGGCTCTGTTGCAGAAATTAGCAATTCTCAGTACTCTTATAATATTCCTGAACCATTAGGAGTAGTAGGGCAAATAATTCCTTGGAATTTCCCTCTTTTAATGGCAACGTGGAAATTAGCTCCTGCGTTAGCTGCAGGAAACTGTGTTGTATTAAAACCTGCGGAACAAACACCAGCATCAATAATGGTAATGATGGAATTGATTGGTGATTTACTTCCTCCAGGCGTAGTTAATTTAGTAAGTGGTTATGGTCTAGAAGCTGGTAAACCTTTAGCATCTTCCAAAAGAATTGCTAAAATGGCTTTTACAGGTGAAACAACTACTGGAAGATTAATTATGCAATATGCAGCACAAAACATTATTCCAATTACACTAGAGTTAGGTGGTAAATCGCCCAATATCTTTTTTGAAGATGTTATGGCGAAAGATGACGCCTTCCTAGACAAGTGTGTAGAAGGGTTTGTAATGTTTAATCTTAATCAGGGAGAAGTATGCACATGTCCTAGTAGAGCATTAGTCCAGGAGTCTATCTACGATAAATTTATGGAAAAATGTATTAAGAGAACAAAAGCTGTTGTCCAAGATAATCCATTAAAAATGGAGACAATGATTGGAGCACAAGCTTCAGTAGAACAGATGGAAAAGATTAAATCCTATCTTGATCTAGGTAAAAAAGAAGGCGCAAAAGTTTTAACCGGGGGATCTCAAGCTAAATTAAATAGTGGCTTAGAAAAAGGAAACTATATTCAGCCAACTATTTTTGAAGCTAAAAATAATATGAGAATTTCTCAGGAAGAAATTTTTGGTCCAGTTGTTTCTGTTATTAAATTTAAAGATGAAGCAGATGCATTAAAAATTGCTAATGATACTCTTTATGGTTTAGGAGCAGGTGTTTGGACAAGAAATGGAAATATAGCTTATAGAATGGGACGAGGAATTAAAGCAGGTATCGTGTGGACAAACTGTTACCACGCTTATCCAGCTCACTCACCATTTGGAGGTTATAAACAGTCTGGAGTTGGTAGAGAAACTCATAAGATGATGCTTAATCATTATAGACAGAATAAGAATTTACATGTTTCTTATGCTGAGAAAAAATTAGGCTTCTTTTAAACAAATAATATATACTGGCCCATGATTCGATATCATGGG
>MDTA01075775.1_pt1 | contig 10252 bp, 7 predicted proteins | sample 811151 | NCBI WGS metagenome assembly MDTA01 (sample SAMN05326648, study PRJNA326480) | marine metagenome | isolation source: seawater | place: Indian Ocean: South | collected 2010 | reverse complement strand
AGTAGCAAATTGCTCAGTTGGTTCTGCTTCAGTAGATTTTGATATTGAAGGTATTGCACAAGTAGCATGGAGTGGTCAAGGACAAACAATTGAAGAAGCAGTCGCAATTAACACTGGAACATCATCAGCAAACCTAGCAGATGGCTCAACAGGTCAAGCTGCAGAGACAACTAAAGGTTTAATTAATGAAGGTATCAGTGCAACTAATAACTATATCAGAAATAAATTAACAGATTTAGTTATTTCATATGACGCTTCAGAAACAACTGGAACAAAAGGATTACTGGGTTCAAGTGACACAACTTATAGTGTTACATTAACAGGTGGTAATATTACAATAGAAAATAATCTTACTTACCTAACACCAGAAACACTAGGTTCAGTTAACCTACCATTAGGACATGTAATGGGAACAAGGTCAGTATCAGGTAACTTCACCTGTTATTTAAATGATACAAGTGAGGGTTCACTACAATTATTTGAAGACCTACAAGAATCAAGAGGTGTGATTACAAATGCATTTGATTTATCATTTGCAATGGGTGGCTCAAGCAGTACACCTAAAGTTACATTTGACTTAGACAAATGTCACCTCGAGTTGCCAACTCACAGTATTGAAGATGTAATATCCGTGGACGTAAACTTCCATGCATTACCATCAGACTTATCTTCAGGTACTGCAACAAGTGCAACAAACGAAGTAAAAATATCTTACACAGCACCAGCTTAATAAGATATAAAAATATTAACCCTGGGAGGGCGAAATCCCTCCCTTTTTTAAGGATAAAGAATGACAGAAGAAAAGAAACAACCAGTATCACTTAAGAGTTTATTAACTCCAAGTAAAACTGTTTCTATGGAAATGCCTGGTTTTGAAGGCTTTGAAGTTAAACTAACTTATCTTGCAAGAGAAGAGTTACTTAAACTTAGAAACAGAAGTGTAAAACAAGTTTTAAATAAGAAAACTAGGGCATACGAAGAACAGCTTGATAATGATAAATTCTTAGTAGAATACTGTAAAGCAATTATTAAAGGCTGGAAAGGACTAAAGTATAAGTACTTAGAAGAGCTTCTATTAGTAGATACTAGCAGCGTAGACCTAGAGGACGAACTCCCTTACACATTAGAAAATGCAGAACTTCTTATGAAGAATGCAGGAGATTTCGATAACTGGGTTTCTGAAACTGTTGGCGACTTAGAAAATTTTACGAAGAGCAAGTAGAATTAATACTTGCTCTTTTAGATAGACGATTCGAAGAAACTATAGATTTAGGAAAATATCTAGCAATATGTGAACAGTTAGGAGAAGAGCCTGACCCTGATAAAATGCCACCTGATATGTCGGATTTTCCGACAGAAGTTCAACAGGCATTTTTAGTTCATTCGTGTTTACCAGACCGTTGGGACGGCATGAGTGGAATGTTTTTAGGGAAAGACTGGTCTGCATTAGGAACATTACTAGATGTTTTCGAAGTTGATGACAAGCGCACTACTGTTTACTTTTTAAAAGCGATAGATGATAGAAATTCAAACTCAATAAATAAAAGAGTCTCAGCGAGACAAAAGGCATCTAGTAGACAGATGAAAAATAAAGGAAAGTAAATGGGCAAAAAGATTGATGGTGGTACCGTTGTCGTAGACGGCAAGGGTAATATGAAGCAGCTCAACAAAGAGCTGGACAAAACCTCCAAAGGATTTAATACATTAGATAAGAACGCACAAAGCTCTGATAGAGCAATGAAAGGTGCTTCTAAGATGTCATCTAATTCAACTAAAAACTTCTCAAAATTATCCCAAGGTATAACTGGTGGTTTAGTACCAGCTTATGCTACTTTAGCAGCTAACTTATTTGCTGTTGACGCCGTCTTTCGTTTCTTGAAAGACGCAGCAGACTTTCGTGTATTAACTCAAGGACAATTAGCTTTTGCAGCAGCCACAGGTGTTGCTTATAAAAGTTTAGCAAAAGATTTACAACTAGCTACAAGAGGAATGATTAATTTCCGTGATGCCGCACAAGCTGGAGCTATCGGTAGAGCAGCAGGACTATCTGCAGGACAATTAAACGAACTATCAGAGGCAGCCTTTAAAGTATCTATCGCATTAGGTAGAGATGTCACGGATTCATTTAACAGATTGGTAAGAGGTGTTACCAAAGCAGAACCGGAACTCTTGGACGAACTTGGTATCGTATTAAGACTAGAAGAGGCAACGACAAAATATGCAGCGTCTCTCGGTCTAAATAAGAACCAATTATCTATTTATCAAAAATCACAAGCAGTAGTTAATGAAGTGCTAGACCAAGCAGAAAGAAAGTTTGGTAAAATCAATGCTATAATGGATCCAACCGCTAACTCTATAGCACAGTTAGGAGTTGCTTTCGAAGAAGTTATTGACCAAATAAAACTATTCCTAGCTCCTTTTGCTGAAGGAATAGCTACTTTTGCAAAAGAAAATATTGATGTTATAACAGTTGCAATTATTGGGTTTGGTGCAGGAATAATAAACTCAGTTATACCGAGTGTACACTCTTTACAACAAGCAAACGATATGCAAACAGCAGCACATAAAGCACAGTTAGAAGAATTAGACGCTAGATATGAGATATTAAGACAGAAAAAATTAGCTCTTGCATCTACTCCTATTTCTCAACAAAACTTTGCATCAGCAGCTGGTCAAGCAGGTTTAGAGATTGGGGGACAAGTTGGAGAAGATTTAAGAGCTGGTAAAAATTTAAGTGGACAACAAATTGGTAATTTAAAATCTCAGCTTAAGAGAAATGTTGGAGCCTTTAAAAATATGACTGATAAGCAGAAAAAACTTTTTAACAGCTTGTTAGATGATATGAAAAAAGGTGGTGGAAAAATGTCTAAAACGGCTGCTTTACAATTTGAGCAAATGGGATTAGACTATGAAATAATGACAAATAAAATGTCAAGTGGTTTTTCATCATTCACACATACTGTAGAAAAAGGTTTAAGAACAGTGATGTCAGTTTTCTCTAGAATTATGTTAGCTGTTTCTGTTTTATCAATAGCATTTATAGCAATTAAATCAGTAATGAATTTTTTCAGTAAAGATGAATTAGCTAGACAAAAAGCATACACAGAAGAAGTAGATAAACAAGTCAATTCTTTAAAAATGTTCAACCAAGAACTAGATAGAATGGTAGAGGTAAGAAATAGAGGTCTTATTACAGATATAGGGGAACAATTTAAACATACAGGAGAAGCCTTTGCAAGTGCAAATTTAGATGAAAGACTTAGAGGATTAATGAGATTATATGAAGATAGAGCTGTAGCTCCTGAAAAATTTGCAGAAGCACAAAATGAAGTCTTTATGACTTTAAAAATGTTAGGTGAATTATTAGAAGGAGAGAATGCAGAAGCATTTCAACAGGCAGCCAATCAAGTATCAAGATATGGTAAAGTTCTTGATGGAACTTCTGGAAAAATAAAAAAGATTACACAAGAGACACTAAGTCTTATGGGTGCTGTAAAATTATTAGAAAATAATGAAGGGGAACTTGTAAAAGCACAAAATAGACTAGTTCAATCATTACCAAAAACTGAATTTCAAGATATACTTGAAATTTTAGTTGCCAATAATACAGCATTAGAAGAGTTAACAGACCAAAGTGAATTGTATGCAGCACAACTTGAAAAAAATAATGCTCTTCAACAAATGTACAATTTTTTATTAGAACAAGAACTAGCCCATGCTAAAGAACTAACAAAGATGAAAATAGCACAGTTAGGTGCAAGTGTACCAGGTGCAGGTCGTCAAGGCGAAATGTTAAAAATAGAACAAAAAAGATTAGATGTTTCTAAAATGCTAAACGACCTAAATAAAGTTAGCGTAATGTTAATGGCTACAGGAGTAGATTTAGAAAGTGAAAAAGGAAAAGCAATGCTTCAAAACTTAGAACTTTCAAAAGAACAACTAGAAGTCTTAATAGCAACTTTTAAATTTGAAGAAATGAGAGCAGGAGTTGCTTTTCAGTTATTTGATAAAGCATATAAGGGAGTAGAAACTGATTTAGGACAAGCCATCGGTAAAGCACTTAGAGGAGAAGATGGAGCCTTTGATAAGATAGGGGAAAATTTAAAGAAAAATATAACAGACGGAATTGGTGATATAGTATCAAGAAGACTTATGGATCAATTAATGCCTAACTTTGGACAAAAAGATGTAGAGGAAAAAATAAGAGATGCTTCTAGTGCTATGGCACAAGAAGTTTTTGAAGCGATTAAAAAGGGCGGAGATGCCCATGCAACTGCAATAGGAAAAGAAATTAAAGCAAAAGGATACGATGGTACTGATTCTCATGCTGGAAAAGTAAACTCCGTTATGGAAAGACAAAATTTATCTTTATCAGAAACTCTGGGATTAGTAATGGACGCTGAAGCTGAGGTTTTAAAGGCAAGAGCAGGTGCACTTGATACTGAAGTCAAAAAAGTAGACGCACAGTATAAAAAAGCAAGATTACTTAGTACTGAGAGTGGTATTGACCAACATTTAGAAGGTACAGATGCTACTGATGTTAGAGACTTTTTTATACAAAAACTATCTCCTTCAGAACAAGGAGAATATAATGCAAATATACGAAAAAGACAACAACTCGTAAAAGACCTACAAGACACTAATTATGGTATGCCAGGAGCTAAAGAATTGATGGATAAAATGCTTGAGGATCGTAAAGGAGATAGGGTTGCAGGAATAGGTCCAAAAGGCGGTTTCAAAATTAAAGACAGAAGAAGTCTTAGAAATGCTCTTTTACAAGAACTTCAAATTCTAGAATTAGAACAATTCAGACGTTTAGAAAGCGTTGGAATGGAAGGTAATGTAAGCTATTCTCATTTTGGAGGTGATGGTGGTGTATATGCCAAAGAACCACTACAGAACTATAAAAGCTCGTTTGGTGTTAATACAAAAGCAGGTATAGAAGTAATGAAAGCCGACTTAATGAAAGACATCGAAATGAATAAACTAGATAGAGATGAACTTAAAGACAGATTAGACGAGTTAATAAAGTTACAAGAAGATTATATTAGTAGAGCAGAAGTTGCTGAAACAAAAGCAGATAAATTAAGACAAGACATAGAAAATGGCGATAATCCAATTAATAATAAAAATATACCTGATAATACCGGTGTTGGCTCTGGTGTAGCACCCGGTGGTGGAGCTGGTGACGGAGATGGAGACGGAGATGGAAACGGAGATGGAAACGGAGATAAAAAACCAGGAGATAAATTTATAGAAGGAGCTAATTTTGCAACTAAATTTGCAGGAGCAGTAGGTGGAATGTTAGCCCTTGCGGGAGAAGACCAAAAAACTGCAAAACTAATGGCTATAGCTGCAAAAATACAAATGACTGTTGCAATTTATGAACAAGCAAAAATGGCATTTGAAAAATCATCGGGAGTTATTGGATTTATAAAAGCGTTTGCAGGATTCGGTGGTGGTAGACAAGGTGGAATTATGTCTAAACATGGTCGTTCATACTCTGAAGGTGGTATAGCAAAAGGACCAAGTTCAGGTTATGGTGCAATACTTCATGGCAGAGAAGCAGTGATACCACTTCCAAATGGGAGAAGTATACCTGTTGATTTAGGTAAACAAAGTATGGCTACTAATAATACAAATATTACTGTAAATATAGCAGAGGGAACAACATCAACTGTAGATACCGATGGTGGAGCAGAATTAGGAAAAGTAATTAATATGGCAGTTCAAAATGAACTAGAGAAACAAATGAGACCTGGAGGAATATTAGCGGGATAATGGCAATAGGATTTAGCACAACAGCAAGTTTTGGAAATAGAACAGTAGTACCTGATAAAGGTATGGGTAGAAGTAATACTCCTATAATATTTCAGGCAAAATTTGGCGATGGGTATGAACAAAGAATAGCAAATGGTATAAATAATCTTGAACAAGAATTTACAGTTAGTTTTAATACTAGAACAAAAGCAGAAATAGATGATATAGTTGGTTTTTTTGAAAGCACAAAAGGAGCCTCTACTTTTAATTTTACTTTCCCTGACACAAATGAAAGTGGAGATGAGGAAACTGTAAAAGTATATGTAGTAAGTTTTACTCAAACATGGGAATATGATGATTTCTATAGCTTAACAGCAACTTTCGCAAGGGTGTATGAAGCATAATGTCAGAAAAAATATTAGTCAAAGATTTACAAAAACTTGAACCAGGTTCAGAACTGGTCGAACTCTTTGAACTAGAATATTCAAAAGGCGACTTTATATATTTTCATAGAGGCTTAGACGATGATTTAAGCCAGATTCAGTTTAGAGATTATAATAAAGGACTAGCAGGTGGAACTATAAGAACTTACATAGCTTTACCAGTAAATTTTAAAGGTGTAGAAATAAAAAATGATGGAGCAATAGCAAGACCAGAATTAACAATAGCAAATGCACTAACGGTATTTTCAGATGCGATTGGAACAATAGATTATCAAAAGTTTTTAGGGTTAAAAATAATTAGAAGAACTACTCTTAAAAAATATTTAGTTGGAGAATCAGCAGAGACAAATCCACCAACAGAGTATCCAAGAGCAGTCTATACCATGGATAGAATTAAAGCGAGAACAAAAGCTAATGTAGTAATTGAATGTGTTGCTCCTTTTGATTTACAAAATGTAAGATTGCCTGGAAGAAATGTATTACCTGATAGATGCCCTTTTATTTATCAAGGAGCAGGAGACCATTTAGATGTACATGAAAAAGCACAAAGTGGCTGTACTTGGCATTTAGAAGGCAAACATAAATTAACACATGGACTAGACCTTGATGGAACAGAGTATACAGTTTATGTTAATATAGATGATGAATATGTAGTACCAAGCACTACATCTTTTACAACTTACAGTAGTGGTACAGTAACAAAAAATACTTACTATAAAACAACAGCAGCAGTCACAAGATATGCTGCTGACGGTACTACTTCAGTAATTAGTAATAAAGAACAGTATTGGCAAGCTGTAAAAGATAATAGTTCTCCAGGAACTCCAAGTGATACTAATATTAATTTTAATCGAGTAAGAATATATAGTACTTATTCACACGGAACAGAGTATTTTACATTTTCTGATGATAGACAAAATGATTATGTTCTTTTTACAGATAATGTTGCTACTTCACATACTAACGGAAAAACTTTACTGTGGAAAGCAAAAAAAGCTAGTAAAAGTTCACCACCTGAATATTTATCAGGTACTTGGGAAAAAGGAGATGGCTGTAGTAAACGACTTAATGGTTGTAAAGCACGATTTGGTTTTCAACCAATTAACTCTGGTACAGCAAGTTCAAACCCACAAGCAAAACCTACAACAGAAGTAGATTTGCCTTTTGGCGGTTTCCCTGCATCGAAGGCCTTCTCATGATGCAGGATATTTTTAAACATGCTGAACAAGAAGCCCCGAGAGAATGTTGTGGACTTGTTATTGAGGATAATAATAATGAAAAATATATTCCTCTTGAAAACATCTCCACAAATAAAAATGAGTTTATGATGGACGCAAAAACTTTCGTGAAATATCAACTCATTTCAAAAATAAAATATGTAGTCCATAGTCACTATGGGCAAGATTGTCAGCCAAGCGAAGCAGACATAATACAATGTCGTGAGGTAGGAATTCCTTATTTAATCGTTTCCTATCCAGACAAGGAGTACACAATTTTACAACCATGACAAGAAATATAATATTTAAAGGACGAATGGGAGAACTATTCGGAGAAGTACATAGATTGAATGTAAAGACAATTCAAGAAGCTGTACATGCGATAGATACCATGAAAGGTGGTCTTAGAAAATATTTAATTGATTGCACAGAAAATGGTATAGACTTTACAGTTCAGAGAGGAGAAGAGTTTATTGGGTATGATGAAATAGGATTAGAGTTAGGAGAAGATGATATAATTATATCTCCTATTCCGAGAGGCTCTGGAAAACTTGGAGACTATCTTAAAGTAATTATAGGTATTGCACTTATAATTGCTTCTTTTATGGTAGACCCCTCTGGAACTAGTGCTGCAACAATAGCAGCTATGTTTTCAGTTGGTTTACAGTTAGCTTTAGATGGTATTATAGGACTTACGACTGATGACCCTGATGAACTCAATGAAGAAAATTCTACTATGTTTAATGGTCCAATTAATAATACTAAGTCAGGTATACCTGTGCCTCTTTGTTATGGAAAATTAGAAGTAGGTGGAGCAGTAGTTAACTTTGGATTTACACAAACAAGATTAAAAAGTGCGGTAGGATATAGATTTGTTAGTAAAAGTTCTAGTCCTAATTCTGGAACATACGCTCCAGGTAATCCTATTTTTGGCGATAATAATTATAACTGGGACGCACCAATAGTGGAGGAAGCAGAATAATGCCATCAGCAAGTAGCGCAGGAATAAAATTAGTAACTAGACTGGTAGAGTCTCAAACTAGAGGAATGACTAGTTTTAATGCCGTAGGTGTTAATGAATCTTCCAATATTCGTAGACAAACTGCTGTAATTTATGATGTTTTATCTGAAGGGCCAATCGAAGGATTAGTTAATGGTGTATCTAGTATTCGATTAAATGATAATCCCGTAGCAAATACTGTAAACACAAGAATAATGAATCCTCTTCATTCTATTGATTGTAGTTATAATGCTTCAACAGGTGTAATTACTGATAATACTGGATTAATTTTTCAAGCCAAACTAACTACAGATGGCGTTCGTAGTGTAAGAATACATGGGGGTAAAAAGAGAACTACAGGAACTATAAATGTAACAGCAGGTAATAATACTATAGTCTCAACTAATACAAGTTTTTTTCACACTTCTGACGCTGTAAATGTTAGTATACAACAAACTCCTATGCTCAGAATTGATGGAGCAGGAGCAGATGGTGCACAATTAGTCACTCCAATAATTGGTTATATAAATACAGCGGCAGTAAGAGTTCAATCAATGCCTTTAACAAGTGTAACAGGAACTAATGCATATTTAGATTTAGTGGATACTGTAGATAGCTTTAGTGGAGATACAGCAACTATAACAGCAGCAGGAGTTACCGTAGCAAATACAGCAGTAGATTTAAGTGCTCCGAGTAGAAATACTCAACAAACTCCTACATATAATTATCAAAATTTCGGATTCGCATTTAGAACAGGAGAAAGAGAACAGCCTTACTTGCCTACACCTGTAGGAATAGGTAGTGCTTCTATAGCACACAATGTTAGTGGAGGAAATATTGATACAGACTCTAGTTCAGGATATCCAAGTCCTTCCTCTTTTAACTTTAAAACTCCAGAATCTTATACAGGAAACCCACTTATAATAACATCAGACCAAATGAATGTTGGTAATCCAGAAGAAGTTGATGAAATAAAAATCAGTCTTAACTTTCCTTCAGGTATGATTTCTCAAAAAGAAAACGGTAAACTAGGTCCGGGTTTTGCAGAATATAGAATACAGTTCGGTTATTCCAGAGATGGCGGAAGTACTTTTACAGATGTAGTAAAAGTAGGACGAGCAACAATTTCTACTTCTATATCAAACTATAATAAGAATGGAGCTACAAAATCTCCAAGTTCTGGTTTTGTTATTGGAGAAACAAGACAACCATTTAATAGAGTTTTTACAATTGATGTAAGTAGATATCAACCTTTTGATAAGTATAGACTTATAATACAAAGAATATCTGCAGTTAATCAAAAAGAAAACAAATGGCAACAAACAAATGGAGGTGTAGTAAAATCTATAGAAAATGTTATTACAGATAGACTAACTTATCCTTACTCTGCTTATGCAGGAGTTATAGTTGACGCAGAAGATTTTTCACAAATTCCAAAAAGAGGGTATGAAATTCGTGGACTAAAAGTAAAAGTTCCAACTAATTATTTTCCTTTAGATAGTGTTAATGAATATACAGGCTCGAGAAGAACAGCAGCAGAGTATACTAGAAATGTAACTTCAGGAGCAGTAGAAAGCTCAGTACAAGACTGGGACGGAAACTTTAGAGGAGATAAAAAAGCTTTCCCATCTCCTAGTCATATAAATCATGAACCTGTTTATTGTAATAACCCTGTATGGGTATTTTTTGATTTGTTAACAAATCAAAGATACGGATTAGGTAAATACCTAGATGAAGATTTTGATTTTGCACAAATTGATAAATATACAATGTTCCAACTTGCTAAATATTGTGATGAACTTGTTCCAGATGGTAAAGGAGGAACAGAGCCT
>MDTA01126449.1_pt1 | contig 10253 bp, 9 predicted proteins | sample 811151 | NCBI WGS metagenome assembly MDTA01 (sample SAMN05326648, study PRJNA326480) | marine metagenome | isolation source: seawater | place: Indian Ocean: South | collected 2010 | reverse complement strand
TTTTTGTAATTTTTATATTTTCTTTACTAGCTTCAATGTATTTTATCTTTAAATTTTTTTCTCTCTCGATGACGCCAAGATCATCGGTTGGATCTATTTTTATCTTTTCTAGGCTATCTCTAAAAAAATTAAATTTAAATACTTGTGGCGTCTGATAATATTTATAAGCATTTCTTTTAATTGATTTATTATTTTTTCTAATTGTGTCTTCAATTTTAGATGCTGGCACTGCACAATGATATTTTTTACTATTTATGCTCGATAATAGTTCAATCATAATATTTTTTGTAAAGGTAGGTCTCGCTGCATCATGGATCATTAAAAAATCGTAATTCTTCGAATTAATGTTTTTTAATGCTTGCTTAAGGCTGGCAAATCTTGTTTTGCCGCCATAAATTAATTCATTTTTTGTGTATCTAGATAATAAAATTCTCTCATTTTTAGTTATTTTTTTTGAGATTGTAATATATATAGAGTCTTTACTTATGTAATTTAAAATATTTTTTAGTGTGATTTCTATAATAGGAGTGCCATACACCTTATATAAAAGTTTTGACTTTGATGTCTCAAATCTCTTACTCTTTCCTGATGCCAATATTACACATGCAATTTTTAATTTTTTATAAGACATAGTAAAATTATATATAACTTAAAAACTTAATGGAATGAAAAACAACTTTATAAATAATTCTATATTTAATTTACGCATCATTTCACTTGTAATTGGATCGATAATATTTTTAAGCCTTTCTTTCATTTTACTTTTTAATCAAAGAATAAATACCGAAGAAGCTCTGAACTATTCAAATATTTATATTTTATTTTCTGTACTTTTAATAATTATATTAATTTCCTCATTAATTTATTTACTATTTCCTGTTATTTTGCGTGTAAGAAGAAAAAAAATCAGTACTTTAAACAGTAAGTTTACACTGTACTTTATTTTAATTGCGTTAACCCCATCAATATTTTTAGGAATTATAGGTTTAATTTTAATCAATTTTGGAATTAATGATTGGTTTAATTCAAAAATAAGTAATGTTATTAATAATTCCGTATTTGTTGCAGAGAGTTACTTGGAAGAACATAAGAAATCGATAAAAGGAGATGTTTATGCAATGCATAATGATCTTAGTTCATCCAGTAAAGTTATCTCAAAAGACTTAAGAAAATTAACTATTGCTTTGCGAACCCAGTCGCTAATTAGGTCCCTTCCAGAAGTATATATAATAAATGGGAATGGAGAGATTGTTGCAAAAGCATTTGAAACAAATAATTTTTTATACAGTCCACCACAAAACTCACTTCTAAGGGCTGAGAATGGTGAAATGGCAATCATGTCTTCAACTCAAGTAAATAAGGTATATGCTTTAGTAAAACTAAAAAACTTTACAGACTCATATCTTTTTGCTGGTCGATCAATGGATGCAGACGTGATTGCAGCATTGAATAACACTATATCAGCAAAAAATGAATATACCTTCTTAGAGAGCAACAGAAATCAAATAAGTATAATATTTGTTCTAATATATGTTGTTATTTCTTTAGTGCTAATTTTACTCTCTACATTTATTGGCCTAAAATTTGCAGAAAGGATTGTATATCCATTATCAAGTGTAATTAAAGCTTCAAATAACATTAGTAAAGGATCATATGAGGATAAAATTGAAAAGACAAATGACTATATTGAGTTAAATAGATTAGCTGACTCATTTAATAAAATGAGCAACGATATAGTTAAGCAAAGAAAACAAATATTAATCTCAAAAAAATATGAAACTTGGTCGGATATTGCGAGACGTATTGCGCATGAAATTAAGAATCCTTTAACTCCAATTCAGTTATCTTCAGAGAGATTGGAAAAAAAAATTAGAAATGAAAATATTAATAATTCAGAAGTAAACGAATGTATTGAAACTATTAGACGTCAAGTAAATGAGATTGGGTTTTTAGTCGATGAATTTTCAAATTTTGCTCGACTACCTGAGCCAAAATTAGAAAAACAAAATATATATAAAGTTATTACTGATATTATTAATGATTATAAAAATAATTACCATAATATAAATTTTGATTGTAAGCTAAAAGGGGAGTCTTTCGATCTTAGGTTAGATAAATCACAAATTTCACGAGTATTTCAAAATTTAATAATAAATTCAATTCATTCAATACAAGAAAAAAATATTTCAAACGGTAGCATTTTATTAAAATCATCCATTATCAATAATCATTTAAATATATATATAATTGATAATGGTGTAGGTTTAAAATTTGAAAAAGACGAGTTAATTAAGCCATATTTTACAACAAAAAAAAAGAAAGGTGGCACAGGTCTTGGCCTTGCAATTGTAGAAAAAATTTTATTTGATCATAATGCGGATTTTTCTATCGATAATAGAGATGATAATTTAGAAGGTGCCAAAGTAGAAATTAAATTCGAAATAAAGACATGAAACAAAAAAAGATATTAATAATCGATGATGAAATCGATATTGCAAATAACATAAAGTCAATTCTCGAGGATGAGAATTATAAAACTGTAATTGCAAATAATTCAATTGATGCTCTTGAATTATTATCAAACAATAATTACGATCTTATAATCTTGGATGTATGGTTAGATAATTCTGACTTAGATGGAATAGGAATATTAAAAAAATTAAGAGAAACAATTATAACTCCAGTAATTATAATATCAGGTCATGGAAATATCGAAATGGCAGTAAAAGCGATTCAAGAGGGTGCCAATGAATTTATAGAAAAACCATTTACGACTGATAGGTTATTGCTCTCAGTGAGTAGATCAATTGAATTATTTGAAGTCAAATCTGAGAATGAGCGTTTAAAAAATGAAGGATTTTATGGTTATCAATTTATTGGTAACTCCATAGCAATTAACAAAGTAAAAAATCTAATTAAAAAAATAGCACCTACAACTAGTCGTGTAATGATATATGGAGATTCTGGAACAGGGAAAGACATTGTGGCGCGTGAAATCCATAGATTCTCTAATTTTAGTCAGGGTCCGTTTATTGCAATAAATGCGGCACTAATGGAGCCAGAAAACATTGAAAAAGAATTTTTTGGATATAGTGATCAAAATACAAATAAAACTGGTTATTTTGAAGCAGCTTCAAACGGTACTTTGTTTATAGATGAAGTTGGAGAAATGCCACTTCAAACACAAGCAAAAATTTTGAGAGTTTTAACTGATAAAAATTTTACTAGAGTAGGTGGAAATAGAATTATTGACCTTGAATGCAGAATTATTTGTTCATCAATTCAAAATCTAGAAAACTTAATAGATGAAGGATCATTTCGAAAAGATCTTTTTCATCGTTTAAATGTTGTTAATATTAACTTACCAAAATTAAAAGATCGCTTAGAAGATATAGACGATTTGATTAAATACTTCATAAATCTATTTACAGATGATAATCAAAAATATCTGAGTCTTGTGCCTATCATTAAATCAAAATACATAAATTATGATTGGCCAGGTAATATTCGAGAACTAAGAAATATAATTGAAAGACATATCATCCTAGGTGATAAATATGATGAAGAACAAATTGAAGATAATAATAAAAACCTAGCTGATCAAAATGTAATTTCTTTACCACTAAAAAATGCAAGAAAGGTATTTGAAAAACATTATTTACAATCGCAAATTAATAGATTTGATGGCAATATATCAAAAACTGCTTCTTTCATAGGCATGGAAAGATCCGCTTTACACAGAAAGCTTAAACAATTAGGTCTTACGGAAGAGTCAAAAAAATGAAAGTAATCATTTGCGGCGCAGGAAAAGTTGGAACTAGTATAGCTAGGCATTTAGTGTCACAAAGAAATGACGTTACAGTAATCGATCAATCAGTAGAATTAATCAATGAGATTAAAGAAAATGTAGACTTAAAGACTATAACTGGGTCTGCATCAAATCCCTCAATACTAAAAAAAGCTGGCGCAGAAGAAACTGATATGATTATAGCAGTCACTTTACATGATGAGATCAATATGGTTGCTTGTCAAATGGCTCATACTTTCTTTAAAATTCCAAGAAAAATTGCAAGATTAAGATCAGAAGATTTTCTTAATCCAATTTGGAGAAACCTTTACAATGCAGATAATATACCTATAGATTTAATTATTAGTCCAGAGTTAGAAGTTGCTAGATCAATTGAACGGCAACTTAAAGCCCCTGGTTCTTATGATGTTGTTCCTTTTTTAAACGATGAAATAGAATTATTAAGTTTGCCAATTAAAGAAAATTGCCCTCTTATTGATACAAACCTAATTAGCATACATGAATTATTTCAGGAAAACTCAAATAAGGATAAGGATTTAAGAGCGTCAATATTAGGAATAAATAGAGATGACAATATTTTTATCCCAAAAAAAACTGATATTCTTCAAAATGACGACATAGTATATGTATTATCTGATAAAAATCATGTGAAAAGAACAATGAGTGCTTTTGGATTGAATGAGAAAGCAATAAAAAAAATTATAATTATAGGGGGTGGAAATATAGGATTCAATCTTGCGAAAGATATAGAGACTAACCATTCAGATATATCAGTAAGCATAATTGAAAATAATAGTGAACGTGCAAAGTATGTTGCAGACCAACTTAGCAATACGCTCGTATTAAAAGGCGATGGACTTGATCAAAATATACTAGATGAGGCGAATGTAAAGGATGCAGATATGATGTTAGCTCTTACAAATGATGATGAAACAAATATTATTATATCTGCCGTAGCAAGAAAAAATAACTGTGAGTCACTAATACTAGTTAATAATTCTGAATATAATAAACTTAAGGATGTTCTTGGTATAAGTAAAGTAATTGATCCAAGGAAAGTTACAGTGTCAAAAATATTAAAGCATGTACACAAAGGTAGAATTGAGTCAGTTTACTCAATAGGTAATAATCAAGCTGAGTTAATACATGCACAGGTTCTAAAATCATCTGCCTTACTAAATAAGAGTATTAAAGACTCTAATTTACCAAACGGAATGAGAATTGGATTGATGAAAAAAAAGAATGAGATCGTTATACCAAATAAAGATACAATTATCGAGCAAAATGATCAAATCTTATTTTTTTGTATGACTGAAGATTTAAAATATGCAGAAGAACTATTCAAAATAAGGGAAGCTTACTAATGACATCAATATCATTTGTAAATGGATCGTATGTTGAGCATAGAAGTGCACGTGTGCATATAGAAGATAGGGGGTATCAATTTGCTGACGGTGTCTACGAAGTGTTTGCAGTAATTGATCAAAAAATTATTGATTATGAAGGTCATTTAAATAGATTGTTTAGGTCATTAGGTGAAATATCTATGAAATCACCGATAAATAAAAAAGCTTATTTATTTCATATTAGAAATTTAATTCGCAAAAATAAAATTAAAGACGGACTAGTTTATTTACAAATATCAAGAGGAGTTGCTCAAAGAGATTTTAAATTTCCTAAAAATGTAAAATCTTCAATAGTCATTACCGCTAAAAAGATATCAATGGAAAATTATTATTCAAAATTTTGTAAAGGAATTAAAGTTAAAACGACGAAAGATTTAAGGTGGAAAAGAGTTGATATTAAAACACTAAATTTATTACCCCCAGTTCTAGCCAAACAGCAAGCAGTTGAACATGGCTGCGATGAAGCATGGATGGTCGATACAGAAGGATACATTACTGAGGGCAGCTCTAGTAATGCATGGATTTTAATAAAAGATAAGCTAATAACAACACCTGCAACAAATTCAATTTTAAATGGAATAACTAGAACATCCTTAATCAAAGCATTGAATAGAAAACAAATTAAAATAATTGAAAAAAAATTCAATTTAAACGATATAAAAAATGCAAATGAAGCGTTTATAACTAGTGCAACTCAATTTGTAATGCCAGTAATTAAAGTTGATAAAATAAAAATAGGAAATGGTAAAGTTGGAAAAAATGCACATGTATTTCAAAATGCTTATATGGAGGCTATACAATTAAAATAAAAAAAAGGGACATATGCATAATTGTGCATCCATCTTATAATGATGAGCCGTTTTACAAGTCTAATGAATTAATTGCTGAAATTGAAAATTTAGTTAGTAATTTAGAGATAAAAATAATAACTAAACGTACAGCTAAAATAAGAAAAGTTAATCCCTCCACAATGTTGGGAAAAGGCACTATTGGTGAAATAGTTAACTTGATTAATTCAAAAGAGATCAATCTTCTTATTGTGAACTCAATTTTATCACCAAGACAACAAAAAAACCTAGAGGACAAATTAAAAGTCAAGGTTATTGATAGGACAGGTGTAATATTAGAAATTTTTTCTAAAAGAGCAAAAACAAAAGAAGGTAAATTACAAGTCGAACTTGCTGAACTCATATACCGTAAATCTAGACTAGTAAGAGCGTGGACACATCTTGAGAGGCAAAGGGGAGGGACAACTTTTATAGGTGGTCCAGGAGAACTACAAATTGAATTAGATAGACGATTAATACAGGAAAAAATAATAAGAATTAAAAAAAACCTTAAAAAAGTAAAAAGTAGAAGAGAACAACAGAGAAAGTTACGAAAAAAAACAAACTTTAAAACATTCGCGCTAGTTGGATATACAAATGCAGGAAAGTCCAAATTATTCAATTGCCTAACTAAACAAAAACAATCCAGTAAAAGTATTATGTTTGAAACCCTTGATACCAAAACTGGAAGAGTTTTTTTAGGAAATAATAAATACGTAGGCCTTATCGACACTGTTGGGTTTATTAATAATATTCCCACACAATTAATTGAGTCTTTTAAGGCTACTTTAGAAGAATTAACTGACGCTGACTGTCTTATTAATGTTGTTGATATATCTGATGAAGGCTACAAAGACAAAGAGAGAATAACAATAGATATTTTGAGACTTGCCAATGTGAATGAAAATAAGATTGACGAAATGATAACTGTTTACAACAAAAGTGATTTAAATCCCTACGTAAATACTTCTAAAAATATTAACGTAATTAGTGCTTCTACAGGGCATGGTATAAATAGATTTAAAAAGTTACTTTCAAATCATATATAACTCATAAATAGTTATTTTTATGATTATGTATTAATTAAGCAAATAAAAGATCTGTATTTTTGTACACATCTTCAGAAACAAATATTAAATCAGCATGATGCCAATTTACAAAATGATAATTATTTTGAAGCATTAAATTATATATATTTGAAGACAAAATATTGTTTATATTTTGATAATAGAATTCTACTTTTTCAAGTGTGGGGTCATTATACTCTATAACAATAATTGAAGGTTGATATTTTTTAAAGTCAAATGTTTTTAACGTCTCGTATTCATGACCTTCGATGTCTATTGTAATAAAATCTATTTTTTTATTTTTGAACTCAGAATTTTCAATAATTGAGTTTAAAGTTGTTGTCGATATTGTTTGACTATTAACTCTATTTTTATAATTTTTCTTTGCGTTTAATGGATCAATTGTTTGAACAGCTGAATGTGTATGATGACTAAATAATTGAGCAGATCCATCTTTTTCAGATACTGCAGCTTTTATATTATGATCCTTCGGTCTAAAACTTTCAAATAAATTTATTGCGTGTGTATCTAAATCAATATTTATACCATTCCATCCTTTTTGATGTAATAAATATGTATTTGATCCTTTTATTGGATGATAACAACCTACATCGATATATATGCCAGTTTTTTTATTTCTAAAAAATCTATCTATTAAAAGGTCAACTCCGCCAAATGAAAAAGATTTTTTTGAATATTTTTTGACGTATCTATGATAAAAATAATATATCCACTTTATTAAATTTCTATTATTGTTAAATATAAATTTTTCTTTGATTTTATTTTCTAGTTTCATCTATCAATATTTTAATATTGCCGTTTCTTGCTTCATATCCAAGGAATTCTTTTTTTTCCATCGAATAGATAACTTGTATAAAATCTGATGCCGCAAAGACATCAGTTTCATTATCTTTGTATCCTCCTATTTTTATTTGAGATGCATCACATTTCACAATAGAATTCTCATTACTTGTGCTCATTTTTTCAAATTTAACATCATATCTTCTTTTGCCATCAAAAACTCTAAATATTTTTTTACATTTATTCATATTTTCAAAATTTAATACACTCAAAAAGAAAGTTGAAGGGTCAATAGTGTTTACAAGCATTTTATCAGTAATTGGAGTGAGCTTGGATTTATCATAATCTGGCTTTGTAACTAATTTTATTATTTTTTCATTCTGGTACTTAATCTGAACATATTTTTTTTTATTTTTTCTTGTATATTCATATTCATATAAATTAGGTTTATATGTGTTTATGATTTTACCATGAACGTTACCATTACCATCAATTTGATTGATAAAATTTACAATATTTTTTGACCTAATATCGAATTCATATTTATATTCATCATTAAACAATTGAAGTAACGTATTTATTTCCATAATTTTTATTTTGGGCATAAGAGGAATTTTGGCGTAAATATTGAATTTTCTTTCTAGATTTACACTATCTGCTAGAGTAAAAGATGATATAAGTAGCAGTAGAAGAGAAAAAAAAAATTTTTTGAAAATCATTATTAGTGAAAATACTACATATTTCAAATTTTGTCCAAAAACAGAAGGGGAGACTATATTGGAATCATTGTTTTAAAATAAACAATGGTTTTATAAGAAACGGTCATAATCTTTGTTTATTTAGTGATAGAGATATGAGTAGAATGAATAGATTAAATAAATTAAATAATAATAATTCTCTCAATAAAGAATTATTAGCAACTTTTAAAAATTTTGATCCAGATATTGTTGTTTTAGGTCATGCAGATAAAATTCACAATAGAACTCTCCAAGAGTTTAAGTCGATTAAAAAGGAAATTAAAATAATTGAATGGAATGTAGATAACTATTATTTAGATAGTACTGAAAACAAATTATCAAAAAGATCTAATGTAATTGATGCATTTTTTATTACTAATGCCGATGAATCAATTAAATCATGTTTAAGCGATAATAATTCAATATCATTTTTCCCAAACATTTTTGATTCATCAATTGAGCAATTAAAAATTTTTGAAATTGATTCTTTTGAATATGATATTTTTTATGCTTTAAGTTATGGAGTTGGTTCAGGTAAAATAAGGTCAAACAAATCAGATTATAATAGAGAGGTGTATCTAGATTTTATAAAAAATGAATATCCTGAAATTAAAACAAATTTTTTTGGCTACGACAATATTCAGCCTGTCTGGGGAGCTGAATTTGAAAGAGAAATTAGTAAATCGCCAATTAGTTTAAACCTTAGTAGAAAGCCTTTTCTTAAATATTATAGCTCTGATAGAATATCGCAATATCTGGGAAATGGATCTTGTATATTTGTAGATAAAAATTCACAATTAGAAGATCTCTTTACAAATGATGAAGTTATTTTCTTTGAAGCTGATGATTTAGCTGATTTTGGTAAAAAAATTTCATATTATATTAATAACAAAGATGAAACACGAAGAATTGCTAAAAATGGATGGAAGAGGGGTCATAAATTTTACAATGAAAAAATCGTAACTAACTATTTTTTAGAAATTGCATTTAAAAATAAGCCTGAGAGTGATTACGGTTGGCCAATCCATCAATATTTTAAATAATACTTCAGCATACTAACTGAATGCTGAAGTATTATTTGTATTTATAATTTATTTTTGCTTTGGATACCAAATAATTGCTGCATACATTATCGCTACAATAACTAAAAATGCCATGCCTAAAGGTGTTGGCGTAAATGTAGCTTCAGTAGTGCCAACATAATTTATCCAACCTTCAGCAACTGGAGATATCTCTGTTCCAGTCTCTTTTAACTGTTCAAATGCAAAGGCTGAGGCAATATAATTGCCAACTGCTTCTGTAAATTGTATCCACGTACCAAGAACTATAATGCCGCAAAAAATTGATGATATTATTTTGCCAAACATAGTGGGTTCTTCACCTGATGCCGGTACACGAGTACCTACAGCTATTCTAAATCCTAGCCATATAAATATTGCTGATGCAACAAATGCTAAGGCACTTCCAATTCTAAATGAATTAAAAATGGACCATATTTGAAATTCTTCAGGGCTCATAATTTTCTCTCCAAGTTTTTAATTAATAGAAAAAGGGTATACTGCCTGTACAAAATAAATATATTAGAGTTTAGTTATATATTTTTAATT
>MDTA01099335.1_pt1 | contig 10253 bp, 6 predicted proteins | sample 811151 | NCBI WGS metagenome assembly MDTA01 (sample SAMN05326648, study PRJNA326480) | marine metagenome | isolation source: seawater | place: Indian Ocean: South | collected 2010 | reverse complement strand
TTTTGTATGGATACTTTTTTTTGTGATTGATCATCTTTTGCTTTTATATTTAAAATTGAGATCTTAGAATTATCGTTTGATGACAGTTTGGGCATTTGAATTTTTAGTGATGATGCGGATATTTGATTTTTAACTTTCGATTTGATCACTGATGCAAGCTCTTGATCTTTTGACATTAATGAAGAAAGTCCCATCCCAAGCTTATTCTTTATTTTTTTCTGTTTTGGTCTAACTTTAGTTACTTTTCGAGGAGACTCGCTCTTCAGAAGAACCTTTTTAGTTAATGTTTTTGATGAATTTTTACTCTTTTTATTTTTTTTCATAATTATTAACTTTCTAATCCTCCAAAGTTTCCTTTACCAAGCACCTCGGCCGCTAAACTTACATATGCTTCAGACCCTATGCATGCGTGATCATAGAGTAATACAGGTTTTCCGTGTGATGGAGATTCAGATATTTTAATATTTCTAGGAATAATTGTTTTGTAAACGGCTTCTCCCATAACCTCCCGAACGTCTTCTTCGACCTGAATGCTTAATTTGTTTCTAGCATCATGCATAGTTAATAGAATACCATCTAAATCAAGAGATGAGTTTAACTCAGCATTAACTTGTTTTATTACCCTTAATATTTGGCTCAATCCCTCTAATGCATAAAACTCGCATTGAAGGGGAATCAATACTTTATCTGATGCTGCTAGAGCATTAATTGTTAAAAAGCCTAGCCCAGGAGGGCAGTCAACAATTATTGCTGAGTATTGATGAGGAAGGGTTTCTATTGCTTTTTTCAAAATAAATTCTTTTTCAGTGATTGAACTAGGAATTTCTGCTTCAGCATTTGCTAAGTCTACCCTAGACGGAACCAACCCTAGCCCATTAACTTCAGTGGATTTGACTGCATTCTCCATTTCAACTTTCTGAGTAAGAACTTCGTAAGTACCTGGTTTCCTTCTGTCAGATGGTATTGAGAAGCCAGTACTTGCATTCCCTTGAGGATCTAGGTCGACAACCAGACAGGATTTCCCAGTTATTGACAATGCGGTTGCCAAATTAACTGCTGTGGTTGTTTTTCCGACCCCTCCTTTTTGATTTACAATTGAAAAAACTGTCCTTTTCATTTTTTTCTTTTATCTCTTTAAAAATGAGAGTTACGCCTCCCGAATTATCTATTATTTTATTATTTGTAACAATATTAACATCGTAGCGCCACTTTTTTTTTAATTCATTAGCTTCTTTTTTCCAAGTTTTACCTTTTGGAAGAATTAAAACAGAATCTTCTTTGATTATCGGTCTTGTATAGTCAAAAAATTTATTTAGCGGCGCAACTGCCCTTGCAGTAATTATATCTTGTTTTTGCTTCATATTTTCCACTCGATCGTTAATTATATGAACATCCAAATCAAGTTCCTTTGCTACCTTATTAAGAAATTCAAATTTTTTTCTATTAGAATCAATAAGTGTAAACTTAATTTTTAGTCTTTTTTCTTGATTGAGAATTGCCAGAACAAACCCAGGAAGACCTCCACCAGTTCCAACATCACAAAGAAATCTTTTTTTTTGGCAACCCTTATCCAGATTTTCTAAAATTGTAAAAATTTTTGCTGAATCTGCAAAATGTCGGATCCATATGTTTTTAGTTGTGCTATTTCCAATTATATTTACCTTTTGATTTTGGGAAATTAAAATTCTTGAAAACTGTGACAATTTGCTCATTGTTTCACGTGAAACATCAAAATGATTTAAGAATACATTTTCTTGGATTTGATTTTTCATTTGTTTTTAACAAATCTTAGCAAAATGGAAGCTGCTGCTGGCGTCATCCCCGGAAGAAGTTGTGCTTCTTTAATATTTTTTGGTTTGTGGGCATTTAGGATTTCCTTTATTTCATTTGATAATCCTGAACAGTTGTTATAATTCAAATTCTCTCTTATTCTCAGTGATTTGTCTTTTTCAAGTTCCAATATCTCAAATCTTTGTCTCTCAGAGTATCTGTCATAAAAAGAGTTTGTTTTAATTTGCTTTTTAATTTTTCTGTTAAGATTCAGTGATTTGATTTTTGGCCAAATCTTTTCTAGTTTACTCCATGTGACCTCTTTATAACCTAAAATTTCATAAGCTGAGCGTTTTTTTCCATCTTGATTTATTTTAATACCCACATTGGCATACTTTTGAGGTGATCCGATTAAGCTTTTAAGCATTTTATTGGTTTTTCTTAGGAGTTTTTTCTTTTCAAGCCAATGTTTTTTTCTAGTTTTTTCTACAACACCAAGATTTATAGCAATGTCTGTAAGCCTCTCGTCTGCATTATCTGCTCTCAGAAGAAGTCTATACTCAGCGCGGGAAGTAAACATCCTATAGGGCTCAACTAATCCTCCTCTGCATAAGTCAGATGTAAGTACTCCCAAATATCCTTCCGAGCGCTGAATTGTTACAGGTGCTTTCTCTAATATATCTAGGCAGGCGTTAATTCCGGCCAAGAGACCTTGCGCAGCAGCTTCTTCATAACCTGTCGTTCCGTTAATTTGTCCGGCTAAGAATAAACCGCAAACTTTTTTTGTTTCATAGTTCTCTTTAAGTTCTTGGCTGTCTATGCAATCATATTCAATGGAATATCCAAATTGATTTATGATTACATTTTCCAATCCTTTAATTGTTTTTAAAAACTTTTTTTGTATTCTTGTTGGTAAAGATGTTGATATTCCATTTGGGTAAATTATTTCATTTTGATATGTCTCAGGCTCTAGAAAAATTTGATGTTTGTCTTTCGTATTAAATTTATGAACTTTGTCCTCTAATGAAGGACAATATCTTGGCCCCCTAGACTTGATTCGTCCGTCGAATATTGGAGATTTAGACAAGTTCTCTCTTATAATATTGTGCGTTTCCTTGTTAGTATGAGTAATGAAGCAATCAATTTGCTTAATTGGAAGATCTTTTGTTAGGAATGAAAACGCTTCAGGCTCCCTATCTCCTTGTTGCCTGATACATTTTTTGAAATCTATAGACTTTGAATCCAGCCTTGGGGGTGTTCCGGTCTTAAGACGAAGCATTTCAAAGCCATGATTTTTAAAAAAGTTTGCAAGTTTTATTGAGGGTTTGGAGTTCATTCTTCCCGCTGACCAACTTTTTTCACCTTGGTGGATTATCCCTTCTAGGAAAGTTCCTGTTGTTATCACTAATGCTTTGCAAAGATAATTCCCATTATTTCTAAGTTTCAGACCTTTAATTTTCTTTAATGATGATTTTCTTTCAATTATAACATCTTCAACTTCATCAAAGATAATTTCAACATTTTCATCAAAAATTAAGTTTTTCATGCTTGCTTTATACTTATTTCTATCAATTTGTGCTCTTGGGCCTTGAACTGCCTCACCCCTAGTTTTATTTAAGACGCGAAATTGGATCCCAGAAAGGTCTGAAGCCCTGCCAATAAGTCCGCCCATGGCATCAATTTCTCTTATTAAGTGCCCTTTCCCAAGGCCACCCATCGCCGGATTGCACGAAAGAGTGCCTATGTCCTCTTTAGAAAAGGTTATTAGCCCTATTTTAGCTCCAAGACGTGAAGCCATAACGGCAGCTTCAACGCCAGCATGGCCTGCCCCGACAACCAGTACATCATAGATCTTTGAATGTTTCACGTGGAACACCTATTTCCCAATACAAAAGTTACTAAAAATGATTCCAAGCTTGTCCTCCTGATCATGTTTTCCGAACAAATTATCAAGTTCACCCATTGAATTCCTCAAAAATTGTGAGCACAGTTCTGGAGTATTTATATGTTCAATAGCCATTTCCAAATGCTCACATATATTTTGAAGGCACTTTAATTGCCTAACTTCTGAAAAGTAGTAGTCATCACTATTTGTGTCAACAGATATTAGATGTTTATGGAGGAATTTACGAAGCATTTTCAACATGTTGTCATTCTTAAAATTATCTTTACAAGATATTGTAATCGATTTAAATTTTTGGAGCTTTGGAATTTTCTTTAACCAAGTTGTAAATCCTTTTTTAGAGTTCTTAAGATCAAGTTTATTAAATACAACTACGATGTCCTTTAAGGAGATTTTATCAATAACCTCTTTTACTTTTTCAATATATTGGGTTTCAATTGAATCTGGTGACAGGACAATTATTATTTTATGAACTAGATTTAAGGTATCAAAAGTTTTTTTTATACCTAATTGTTCGATTTTTCTTTTTGCATTTCTTAAACCAGCTGAATCTATGATAATTACCTTTTGCCCTAAAATTTCGACTGACTGTTCTGATTGGTCTGTGGTTGTGCCCTTTGCTGAGGAGACAATCATTTGATTATTTTGAAGAAGAAAATTGAATAAAGAAGATTTTCCTGCATTTGTTGGTCCAATAATTAAGAACTTTGAGCCATAAACTAGGTTTCTAGTATCTTCAAATTTCATGCAAACTTTATAAATCTCTGATTTTATTTTTTTGAGACTTGAAAATAGTGTCTTTGTGTTAATTTCATCAATTTCATCAGCAAATTCAATGTGAGCGTCTATAATTGCAAGATTTTCTAGAATTCTTTTTCGCCAACTCAGACATATTTCAGAGTTTTCTCCATTGACATGTTTGTTTGCAATTATCCTTTGATTTTCTGTTTCAGCATTAATTAAGTTGTTGATACCTTCAAAATAAAGCATGTTTCCTTTTCCATTGTAAAATGCTCTTTTGGAAAACTCTCCTGGTAGCGCGGGCCTAGTATTAGGTATATTTGAAAGTACATTTGTTAATTTTTTTATTATTGCAATACTACCGTGCGTATGGATTTCTAAGAGATCCTCTCCTGTGTATGATTTTGGTGATTTAAAAAAAATAATAATACACTTATCAATTAAATTGGAATTTTGATCGAGAATTTTTGAATAATATACATATCTATCTTTCAATTTTTTAATATTACAAAGATATTTCGCAATTTTTTTACATTCACTTCCTGATATTCTAAAAACTGCGATTGCTGATTGAGCATAGTTCGTTGATAGGGCAAAAATAGTACTTTCAAAATTTTTTTTCATAAAACCAAATATATAGCTAAATTATAAAATGAGGAGTAAAAATCAACTAAATTAAATGATTATATTTTGTGCAAAATTTGAAAAAGAGTAATTTTTATAATTTTCCTGTTTTTATTAGTCACTAAATGATATTATAACTTAGTAATCAAATGGAGTTATTCTGAGATATCTGCTTTTCCTTTGTGTTTCTTGTTTCTCATCAATGGTGAGTGCCGAGACTAATAGCGGCGATACTGCTTGGATACTTACATCTTCAAGCTTAGTTTTATTCATGACTTTACCTGGCCTTGCATTATTCTATGCTGGTTTAGTTCAGTCAAAAAATATTGTATCTGTGTTGTGCCAGCACTTTGGTATTGCTTGCCTAATGTCAGTAATCTGGGTTGTTCTAGGATATTCACTTGCATTTTCTCAAGGAGATTCAGGAATGGTTGGAAATTTTTCAAAAATGTTTATTGAAATTCCAAATGATTCAGAAGTTGGAACAATACCAGAAGTCTTATTCGCAATGTTTCAGATGACCTTTTGTATTATAACGCCAGCATTGGTAATTGGTTCTTATGTTGAAAGAATAAAATTTTCAGTAGTTTTATTGTTTTCAGCACTTTGGTTGATTTTTGTTTATTGCCCAGTAGCCTTTTGGGTATGGGGTGGTGGATTTTTAGCTGAAATGGGGGTAAAAGACTTTGCAGGCGGGATAGTTGTACATACAACTGCAGGTCTGGCAGCGCTCGTGATAGCCATAATTCTTGGCAAAAGAAGAACATTCGCAAGTAATACCATTACCCCTCCGCATAGCCCTGTTTTAACTATGATTGGAGCTTCAATGCTTTGGGTTGGCTGGTTTGGTTTTAATGGGGGATCTGCATTAGCTGCAGATCAAACAGCCTCAATGGCAATATTAGTGACACACATAGCTGCATCTTTAGGTGCATTCTCGTGGATATTGATAGAATGGATAAGATTCGGAAAACCATCTTTGGTCGGGATGGCAACTGGAATGGTTGCTGGATTAGCTACAATCACTCCTGCCTCAGGTTTTGTAGGTGTTCAAGGTGCAATTGTACTGGGAATTGCCGGAGGAGTATTATGCTATATTGCAGTTGATTTAATTAGAATTAAATTGAAAATTGATGATAGTTTAGATGTTTTTGCAGTTCATGGTGTAGGAGGAATGTTAGGAACAATACTTTGTGGTTATTTGATTTCATTAGAATGGGGCGGTGTTGGTTTTGATGAGGGTATGAATGCCTTTGAGCATATTAAGATCCAATCATATGCTGTAATTGTTACCCTTATCTGGACGGTAATTGTTACTTATTTAATTTTAAAAATTATCTCTTTGTTTGTTTCATTAAGGGTAGACGAGGAAAATGAAATTGAAGGACTAGACACCTCAACCCACGGTGAAAGTGGATACAATAATTAGATAGTTTTCCACATTCTGTGGATAGAGCAGAAATCACTATTATAAAAAGTTAGGAGATACAAGCGTCTTAGTGTATTATCAACAATTATAATTTTGATGTTAAGGATATGAAACTCAACATTAATGGCATTTTTTTAGCTTCTTTTTGTGTAATTTTTATAGTTTTCGAAAATATTCGTGCTGCCAGCACATCTCCAAGCCAAGTGGTTCCAAAGGTTTTTGAACAAATTGAAAAAGATAATATAAAAAAAAGAGAACAGGAAAATTTACTCAAGGATCTTTATAATCCTCAAGAGAATGTAAATAAAAATGAAGAAATTACAGTTTTAATTCAATCGATAGTAATTATTTCACCTAAAGAACTCCAGAAAGTTATAGATTTTAGGGTATATGAAAAAGAATTAGTAGGTAAAACCCTTAACGTTGAAAGCTTAAATACTGTAGCTAGAAAAATAACTCAAGAATATAAAAATATTGGATACCCATTAGTTAGGGTCATACTGCCAAGGCAGGAATTAAAACCAAAAGGAGCTACTGTATTTTTCAAGGTTATTTCTGGTTTTATAGGTCAAATAAATCTGAAGAAAGTACCTAAAATTCAAAGAAAAGCTATTTATCGTTATCTGAGAGTCTTAAAGAACAAAAAAAATATAAAAAATTCCTTATTGGAGAGACAGTTGCTTTTAGCAAACCAAGTGTCTGGTCTAAAGTTAAATACGGCATTTACATCGGGAGAGACCGAAGGAGCCTCGACCCTATTAGTTGAGGCTAAGCACAAATTAATTTCAAGTAGTGTTCAGTTCAACAATACACAAAGCGAAGAGTTAGGAAGGCAGCTAGGTATTTTGCAATCAACAATAAATTCTCCTTTTGGTTACGGAGAGAGTATTACCTTCTTTGGATTAAGTCGCCCAACTATTAAGGGGATGAAAGGTACCGGTAATAGTGTTACAATACGGGGAGGTGGAGCTTCTTTTTCATATCCCTTAGGTAATAATGGGCTCAAGACAAACTTTTCTTATTCAGAAAGTATGACACGTCCTGGAGGGGATATAGCATCGCTTGGCATTGAGTCTAACATGAAATCTGGGGCATTTGTGGTAAACTATCCTATAAGGCTACGCTCAGACTCTTCATGGACATTAAGAGGAACAGTAAGTTGGACTGATGAAATACAACAAACTAATGCTTCCGGAATAGACACAGAGATTTCGCATGATAGACTTACGAGTTTAAGGGTAGGTTTGACTTATTTTGGATGTTCAGTTGGTTGTATATTCTTTGATTCTGAGCTATCTAGAGGGTTAGATATAGCTTCTCGGTCAGCAAGTGAAGCTACAACAGGCACACCATTATCGCGTGTATCTGGAACATCTCAATATAACCATATTAGATCAAATTCATATTATTCATTTTATGCTTTAAATGATTATTTAATAAAAGTTGGCTTTGGAGGGCAATATACTGATGATGGCCTTCTTAATTCCGAGCAATCAACAATAATTGGTGAAGATAAAATTAGTTCCCTTACATCTGGGGCGATATCAGGAGATAAGATTTGGTATGTTAGGGGCGAGATAAGCAGGAATTTTTCACTATTAAAGAATCTTTCAGTTAACCCTTATCTCTACTCGGCTATAGGTGTAGCATATATTAATAAGCCTACAGCAGCTGAAAGCAAGGAAACTGCGGCGAAATCAGTAGGTTTTGGTTTAATATTAAACAACTTAAATAACTACTTTTCATTTAATAAAGATATTTCAGCAAAAGTAGAATATTCCAAAACAATTGCAACTGATAAAATTGAAATTCTTTCAGATGTTAGACTAAACAAACATCATCTTATGCTATTGCTTAATATGAGTTTTTAAAATATGAAAAAGTACTTGTTTTATAAGGAAATTAGTGGGTAAAATGAACAAAAAGATTTATTTAAGTTAAAAATCCGTCGTTTAGAATATGAATGATGAATTTTTTGAGGAAATGATAAAAGCTAAAAATAAATTTAAGTCAATAATGGCGTTTTCACTATGTAGCGTCATGACCCTTCAACCATTAGCCTCAGCGATAGCAGCTGATATGCCGAAAGGTGGTTCTGTTCAAAATGGAAGCGTTAAAATAGCTGCAATAAACCCTGATCATTTGGTTATTGATCAAAGTTCGCATAACTCGGTAATTCATTGGGATTCCTTTTCAGTGCATTCTAATGGAGTGGTTGATTTTAACATGCCTTCCTCAAGTTCTTCCTCATTAAATAGAGTTTTGGGTTCAACACCTTCAAGCATTGCTGGTCAAGTTAATTCAAATGGAAACGTTATCTTAGTAAATCCACACGGTGTCTTTTTAACAAAATCTGGTGCTGTAAAAAGCAACTCATTTACGGCTTCAAGTCTTGATATCAACACTAGTGATTTTTTAGAGGGTAAACATAATTATTTCAAGAATAAAAATGCAAAAGGAGTTGAGAATCATGGAAAAATTCAGGTAAATAATTTGGGTCACACTGCGCTACTTGGAAGTTATGTGTCAAACGAGGGAACAATTACAGCTAAGTTTGGTAAAATTTTCATGGGTGCTGGTGAGCAAATCACCCTAGATCTCTCAGGCAATGGCTTGATGAAAATAATTGTTCCAACAAGTGAACTTTCAAAAATAACAGATATTCAAGGCAAAACGTTAGATAGTTTGGTTACAAATAATGGATCTCTAAAGGCAGACGGAGGATATATACAATTATCAGCAAAAACTGCCGAAAATCTTATGCTTGGAGCTGTAAACATTGGTTCATCTGGAACAATATCATCAGCTACAATAGATAGAAAGACAGGGAATGTAATAATTGGTGGAGAGGACAGTGGATTTGTCAAAATAGGAGGAAATATCGATATATCCAGCTCTAATCCAACCACACCGTCAGGAAATTTAAACATTACTGGTACTAATTTGTATTTTGGTGGTGAAGCTAATGCTAGTGGTTCAACCGGTGGTAATATTTCTGCAAAAGCTAAAGAAATGCTTGTTTTAGATAGCTCTATTGTTGCTAAGGGGTTGAAAGCCAATGGTGGAGACCTAATTGTTGTTTCAGAAGATATTTTGTTATCCACAGCACAGGCAAATATGGATATGTCGGGTTCTGGAAACGGAGGTTCTATTAAGCTTCATGCTGATAATTATGGTCTTTTCAATGGATCATTCAAAGCTGACGGCAACTCTGGCCAAGGAGGTAAAATTGACTTTTCGGGAAATAATATAAGGTTAACCAAAGCAGATATTTCAGCCAAAGGTTCCTCTCAAGGCGGAAAAGTTCGAGTTGGTGGTGAATATTTAGGTGGTAAAAAGTTAAAATTAGCAGGAAATAAGGAGTATAATGGATTTATAAATCGTTTCGACAATAAGAATGACATTATCAACGCTCAAAATACAATCGTTGATTACGACGTTGACATCAATGTTTCTAGTTCATTTGGGCAAGGAGGAACGACTGTTGTCTGGTCAGATCAAACCACTGACTTCATGGGGTCAATTGATGCCAATGGGTATTTAAGTGCAGATAACGATTGGATTACTCAGGCCTCAAAAAATAAAGCAAAAGGTGGTTTTATTGAAATTTCATCAAAAAATCTTTTGAGAACTGTTAACTTAGATCGTGTGAGTGTAGATTATGGTACTTTGCTTTTAGATCCCAAGAATATTACTGTTGATGCAAGTGGTTCATCAGGAGGATCTTTAGACAATGGCTTAAGAGCGCAAGTGTACTACAACTATTGGAACGATAATTTTAATTAT
>MDTA01120296.1_pt1 | contig 10254 bp, 11 predicted proteins | sample 811151 | NCBI WGS metagenome assembly MDTA01 (sample SAMN05326648, study PRJNA326480) | marine metagenome | isolation source: seawater | place: Indian Ocean: South | collected 2010 | reverse complement strand
TCAAACATCTCTTTAATTATATCACATCCACCAATAAACTCTTGTTTAACATAAAGCTGAGTAATTGTAGGCCAATCACTAAAATCTTTTATTCCTTGTCTTAAATTCTCATCTTCTAAAATGTTTATTCCTTTAAAATTTACTTTTAGGTATTTCAAAATGTTCGATACCGTCATTGAAAACCCGCATTGTGGCGACTCAGGGGTGCCCTTCATAAATAGGCAAACATTATTTTGTTTTATAATTTCTATTATTTTGTCTTTAATTTCCATTATTCTACTTTAGTTGTTATTGATAAAGCATGTAGTTCATTACCCATTTTACCTTTAAGCGATTTGTAAACCATTTTATGTTGTTCAATTTTATTTAAATTTTTAAAAAATTTCGATTTTATTGTAGCAGAGTAGTGATTGCTATCTCCCATAAGATCTTTAATTTCAATTTTTGCATCAGGGATTGAGTTCTTTATTAATTTTTTTATTTGCTCAATAGGTAAAGGCATTAATAACTGTTATACCAGTGATTATTAACTTTGAATAGGTCATTTATGTCAATTTTTAATTCGTTTTCAATTTCGAAGTATTTTTTTTGAGTTACTCCTAATTTTTCATAGTAGATACTATTGTTATTTAAAATTAATTCAATTTTTTTAAGATTTTGTTGATTGATCTCTAAAATATATCTCCCTTGATCTTCACCAAAAAAAAATTCATTAATGTTTCTTAATTTGTTTGACTTTTCAATTTTAACGCCATAATCCGTCTCCATAGACATCTCGCATAAAGCTAAAATCAGTCCTCCGTCAGAAATATCATGAACTGACATTACTAAATTTTTTTTTATTAAATCTAAGACTGCCTCACCATTATTTTTTTCATTTAATAAGTTAACCTCTGGTGGTTGGCCCTCGTTAATTGAATAGTTTTCTCTCATAAAACAACTTTGTTCTAAATGACCGAAAGTTTTACCAACAAGTATTATTATATTTCCAGCGTCTTTAAATTTTATTCCAACTGGTTTAGATATTTTATTTATTAGTCCTACACCACCTATGACAGGAGTTGGAAATATATTTTTTTTATTAGTTCCATTATAAAAAGATACATTTCCTGAAACCACCGGGAAATTTAAAAAATTACAGGCTTCTTTTATTCCCTCTAAACATTCAACAAACTCTCCCATTACTTCTTTGTTTTCTGGATTTCCAAAATTTAAACAATTAGTTATTGCCAATGGCTTGGCACCAACTGATATTAGGTTTCTCCAATTTTCACATACTATTTGCTTTCCTCCAGATACAGGATTTGATTTACAATAGTTAGCAGAAGAATCAACCGATACAGCAATTGCTTTATCCTTTTTATGAATTCTTAAAATAGCAGCATCTGATCCTGATTTTTGCACAGTATCACACATAACCATTTGATCGTACTGATTTGTAATCCAACTCTTATTAGAATGATTAGGTGAGGACAAAACTTTCATTAGCGCATCCTCTAATTTAATTTTTTTTAATTTTTTTAAATTAATTTTATCTTTTGAAACTTTTTTTCTATTCCATTTTCTATCGTACTGTGGAGCTTTTGATGATAGTAATTCTAAAGGGATTTCTCCAATAATTTTGTCTTTAAATTTGAGCGTAAGGTTTTTTATTTCTGTTGTTTTACCAATTACTACAAAGTCTAAATCCCATTTTTCAAAAATTTTTCTAGCATATTCCTCTTTACCATCATTTAAAATAATTAACATTCTTTCTTGACTCTCTGACAGCATCATCTCATAAGGTGTCATATTTTCTTCTCTGCATGGAACTTTATCTAAATATAACTCAATACCTAAAGAGCCTTTTGAAGCCATTTCAACACTAGATGATGTCAAACCAGCTGCACCCATATCTTGTATAGAAATTACAGATTTATCTTTCATTAATTCCAAACAAGCTTCTAAAAGTAATTTTTCTGTGAATGGGTCACCTACTTGCACAGTAGGTTTTTTTTCCTCAGAACTTTCATCAAATTCTGCTGATGCCATTGATGCTCCATGAATTCCATCACGACCAGTTTTGGAACCAACGTATACTACCGATTTGTTGACTCCTTTTGCTTTAGAGTAAAAAATTTTGTTTTTTCTAACATGTCCTACTGCCATAGCATTTACCAAAATATTTTCATTATAGGTTTCGTGAAATTTGGTTTCACCTGCAACAGTTGGAATTCCTATGCAATTTCCGTATCCTCCGATTCCGGATACAACACCTTTAAGTAAATTTTTAGTTTTGAAATGAGAAGGTGATCCAAAATGTAAAGAGTTTAACAACGCAATAGGCCTAGCTCCCATGGTGAAAACATCTCTAAGAATTCCTCCAACTCCTGTTGCAGCTCCTTGGTAAGGCTCGATATAAGAGGGATGATTATGACTCTCAATTTTAAAAACTATTGCATCATTATCGCCAATATCTACAACACCTGCATTTTCACCAGGACCCTGAATTACTTGCTTACCTTTTGTAGGTAATTTTTTTAGATGTAACCTTGAGGATTTATAGGAACAATGCTCATTCCACATCGCTGAAAAAATTCCTAATTCTAAAAGGTTTGGATCTCTTTTTAGTAACTTTTGAATAGTTTTGTATTCATCCAATTTAAGACCATGTTTTTCAATTACCTTTTCTGTTATTTCAGTCATCTTAATTTATTAAACTTGAAAACAAATTCATGCCGTCAGTATTGGAAATAATATCATCAACCATTCGCTCTGGATGAGGCATCATTCCTAAAATATTTTTTTTGGCATTAAATATACCAGCAATGTTATTTATTGCTCCATTAGGGTTAGAATCCTCATTTGCAATTCCTTTTTTATTGCAATATTTAAATGCAATTAAATTTTCTTTATTTAGTTGATTGAGGTGATTGTCATCTGTAAAATAATTACCTTCGTTGTGTGCTATATTTATTTTTAAAACCTGATTTTGTTTATATTTAATTGAAAATCTAGTTTTATTATTTATCACTTTAATGTAGACATCATTGTTAATAAATTTTAAGTTTTTATTTCTTAATAAAGTTCCTTTTAGAAGCCCTGTCTCAGTTAAAATTTGAAAGCCATTACAAATACCTAAAATTAGACAACCAGAATTAGCAGCCTTAATCACTTCATTTATTATTAAAGATTTCCCTGCTATCGCACCTGATCGTAAGTAGTCGCCGTATGAAAAACCACCTGGGATAACTATTAAATCAGAGTTAGGCAAAGATGTTTCTTTATGCCAAACCATTTTATTTTTGAATTGCATTTTCTCTAAAGCAACAGCAATATCTCTGTCACAATTTGAACCAGGAAAAACAATTACCGATGATTTCATTTTAATTTATTTATTTTAAAATCTTCTATTATTAAATTTACTAAAAGCTTTTCACACATCTCATGTATTTTTTTTTCAGCTTTTTGTTCATCTTTTTCCTCAATTTCAATTTCAAAATACTTTCCCTGTCTTACTGATTTTAAATCTTTCATACCTAATTCAACTAATGTATTTTGAACTACTTTTCCTTGAGGATCTAACACGTCTTTTTTAAGTGTAACTGTTACTGAAAATCTCAATTTATTTTTTTTTGAATTTTATCGGAATGGTTTTTCCAAAGTTTACTTCACTTATATTTGTTTCCTCATGCATTATACCTAGTCTTCTCGCAACCTCTTGATATGCTTGAATAATGTTTCCTAAATCTCTCCTAAATCTATCTTTATCTAGTTTTTTTTCAGTTTTGGCATCCCATAACCTACAAGTGTCTGGACTTATTTCATCTGCTAAAACTATTTCTTTTTTTTCTAATTCCTTATTCCACGTTTTTCCATATTCAATTTTAAAATCTACAAGTTTGATACCGATAGCTCTAAACATTCCAGTTAAAAGATCGTTAATCCTTAAAGTTATTATATCAATATTCTTAATTTCACTTTCGGTCGCCCAGCCAAACAAATAAATATGTTCTTTTGAAACTAATGGATCATTCAATTCATCTTTTTTAAAGCAATATTCCAATAATGGTCTTTCTAAAACTGTTCCTTCAGGAATACCTAATCTTTTTGATAAGGAACCAGTTGCAATATTTCTTACTATAAATTCGATTGGGAATATCTCAGCTTTTTTAATTAATTGCTCTCTCATATTAAGCCTTTTCACTAGGTGAGTTTTAATGCCACTTTGAGAAAGGTTAGTTAATATATGTTCGGAAATTCTATTATTTAAAACACCTTTACCCTCAACTTTTGCCTTTTTAAGATTATTAAAAGCAGTAGCATCGTCTTTAAAATGCTGAATTACTAAATTTTTATCTTTAGTTTCGTATATGATTTTAGCTTTACCCTCGTATAGTTTGTTTCCTTTATTCATTTGATTTTATTTTTTAAGACTTCTTTTAAAAATTATATTAATTTTTTTAGTATGGTAACTAAAATTGAATAATTTTCTTAGTTTATTAACAGGTATTTTGCTAACAATTTTTTTATCGGTGGTAATATTAGTAAAAAAAGAAGACTTTCTTTTCCAGGCATTTAGAGCGTTTTTTTGAACAATCTTATAAGCTTGCTCTCTTGTAAAACCAACTGAAGTCAATTCAAGCAAAACTCTTTGAGAAAAGAAAATTTCATTAGTTAAATTCAAATTTTCAAGCATTTTTTTTGGATATATATTCATATTTCGAATAACATTTGTTAGTCTTGCTAACGCAAAATCTAAAGCGATTGTGGCGTCTGGACCAATATTTCTCTCTACAGCAGAGTGAGAAATATCTCTTTCATGCCACAAAGCAACATTTTCAAGTGCAGGAATAACGCTTGACCTTATTAATCTTGCTAGACCTGTCAAGTTTTCACTAAGTATAGGATTTTTTTTATGTGGCATTGCAGAGGAACCCTTTTGTTTTTTACTGAAATATTCCTCAACTTCCAAAACTTCAGTTCTTTGTAGATGCCTAACTTCTATCGCTAATCTCTCAATTGAACTTGCTATAATCCCTAGAGTTGAAAAAAATTGAGCATGTCTATCTCGAGGTATAACTTGAGTTGATATCGGCTCAACACTCAGTTTTAATTTTTTTGCTACATAGCTCTCTATTTTTGGATCTATGTTTGCAAAAGTTCCAACTGCTCCCGAAATAGCGCATGTAGAAATTTCTTCGATAGAACTTTCTAATCTTTTTTTATTTCTTAGAAACTCTTGGTAAAAAGATAGCATCTTTAGTCCAAAAGTTATTGGTTCCGCATGAATTCCATGGCTTCTTCCAATACATAAAGTATATTTATGTTTAAGAGCTTGTCGTTTGATTGAAATTAATAATTGATCAATATCTCTTAACAAAATTTGACCAGATTGTTTTAATTGTAAATTAAAGCATGTGTCTAATATATCTGAAGACGTCATACCTTTATGCAGGTGTCTTGCTTCTTTTCCAGCAGTTTCTGAAATTGAAGTTAAAAAAGCAATTACATCATGTTTAACTTTTTCCTCTATTTGTAAAATTCTTTTTACATTAATCTTAGCTTTAGATTTTATCTTTTTTGTTACACCTTTTGGAATTATCTTTAATTTTTCCATTGCTTCAGCAGCAGCAATTTCTATATCTAGCCAAATAGAATACTTATTTTTATCTTCCCAAATATTTTTAATTTCTTTTCTTGTATATCTTTCAATCATTTATTTTGTTTTAGTAAAAATTTCATACCCATCTTTTGTTACACCTATTGTATGTTCAAATTGTGCAGATAAAGACTTATCCTTTGTTACTGCTGTCCATCCATCGTTCAGTGTTTTGGTCTCATATTTTCCAATATTTATCATAGGTTCTATTGTAAATATCATTCCAGCTTTAATCTTTTCACCAGTTCCTTTTTGACCATAATGTAAAATATTTGGCATTTTGTGAAACTGTTCTCCAATTCCATGACCACAAAAATCTTGGACTACAGAAAATCCCTCTGTCTCAACATGATTTTGTATTGTAAAACCTATATCACCTAAATGAACATCTTCCTTTATAATTTTGATCGCTTTCATCATAGCATCGTAGGTTGTTTTAACTAATTTCTTTGCTTTAATGGAAACCTCACCAATTTCAAATGTACGACTAGTATCTCCGTGCCATCCATTTTTAAATGCTGTTACATCTACATTAACAATATCCCCATTTTTTAAAACTTTATCTGATGGAATACCATGACAAACAACGTGATTTACAGATGTACAACAAGATTTAGGGAAACCTCTATAAAATAAAGGCGCAGAGTATGCACCATGATCACTTATATATTCGTAACACAATTTATCAATATCACTGGTTTGGATACCTGGTCTTATAATTTTTGAGACTTCATCGAGCGCACCGGCAGCTATTTTTCCTGCAACTCTTGTTTTTTCAAAGGCTTCTTCAAAACTTTCAATCATTAAATTTGTATTGTATTTTACGATTAAGTTTTATTCCTTTTGTTGAAAATTTACAATCGTAGCAAAGAACATTTAATTTTTTTTTCACAGCTTTTTCTAAAAAATCACAATATTCTGGATCTAAATCTTTCGCTAGCTCAAATGTTTTACAGTCATCCCTCTGAATTACGAATAATAAATAAATTTCAAATTTTTTTTTTTTTGCTTTTAATAATTCTTTAATATGTTTTAGTCCCCTTGAGGTTACAGCATCAGGAAATTCAGCTATTCCTTTTTTTCTTGAAAGAGTTACATTTTTAACTTCAATAAAAATTTTTTTCATTCCCTTAGTTATTAAAAAATCAAACCTTGTATTATCGCCAAATTTTACTTCCTGTTGAATAAGACTTAAATTTACAAAATCCTTAATAATAGAATTTCTTAAAGCTTCTAAAACAATTTTATTAGTAAGATGGGTGTTTATTCCAACTTTGGATTTATTATCTTCAATTATTTGAAGGGTATATTTCAACTTTCTTTTTAAATCATCAGACTTGCTTAACCAAACTCGATTTCCTTTTTTTAATAACCCCATCATAGATCCGGTATTTGGACAATGAGCGGTAACAATATTATTACCAATTTTTACTTCTACAAAAAATCGTTTATATCTTTTTATAAATTCACCTGGTATTAATATTTCTTTAAAGTTCATATATAAATATTAATCTATGAAGAAAAAAAATAAAGTAAATGCATCAATTTTAATAATAGGAAATGAAATTCTATCTGGAAGGACTCAAGATAAAAATATTGCTTTCATTAGCAAATGGCTAAATCTAAATTGTGGAATAACAGTCGCTGAAGTAAGAATTATACCTGACGTTGAAAAAATTATTATAAAAAATATAAGATCTTTATCAAAAAAATACGATTATGTTTTTACAACTGGGGGGATCGGTCCGACACATGATGATATTACAGCAAAATCTATCGCTAAAGCTTTTACAATTAAATATGGATATCATACAGAGGCTTACAAGATATTAGAAAGTTACTATGGCAAAGAAGAATTTAATGATGGTAGAAAAAAAATGGCCAAAATGCCTATGAGCGCAAAACTTATTTACAACCCATCCAGTGCAGCTCCTGGGTTTGTTACAAAAAATGTTTTATCTTTGCCTGGTGTACCATCTATTCTAAATTCAATGATAGAAAATTGTAAAAAATATTTAATAAAAGGTTTAAAAGTTCACAGCTCTACTATAAATCTTTTCACAGTAGAAAGTAATATATCTCATCAATTGGGCCTAATTCAAAAAAGATATAAAAAATTTGTTGAAATTGGCAGTTATCCTTTTTTTAGATTAGGTAAAATTGGAGTTTCAATAGTATCAAGATCAACTTCCAAAATTAAATTAAATAAGGTTAATAAGGATCTTAAGAAAGTTATTAAAAATAAAAATCTAAAAATTTTAAATATTTAGATTAAAGTTAAAACTTCATCAACTTGAATTAAATTGATATCTTTTGAATTATAAATTTTTTTACTATCTAGTACTGTTGTAAATTTATTATTTGGGGCAAATTTTTTTGCGTCGGTTGGACCAAATAAAACAATCATTGGTATATTAGCTAAACCTATCATATGCATTATTCCATTATCAATTGAAACTGCGATATTTAATCTAGATGCTAAAGCCGTCACTAATGCAGGGCATGCTAATTTAGAATTCAATTCTGGGAAAAGAGCTGATGGAACTTGATTTTTAATTTTTTCAATCAAATCAATTTTATCTTTTTCAATAAAAAAAACTGGAATTTTATTTTTCGAAAGCACTTTGTTAGCTAATGCAGTAAATTTGTATATTGACCAACTTTTTTTTCTGTACTCATTGCCTTGTGTAATAGAAAAACCAACATAATTTGAACCTGGTAGTAATTTTTTTGCTTCAGATAAAATTTCTCTTGGCAATTTATTAACTTTAAATCCAAATTTAATAACATCTTCCTCAAAAAATAAACTCAAATTTTCTAAATGATTAGGTGAATAAAATTTTATTTTTCTAGAGGAAAATTTTCCATTCAATGTTCTAGAATAAAATAAATCATGAGGAATTTTTTTCAAAATTAAAGTATTTCTAAATTTTGACTGTAAATCAATTATTAAATCAAATTTACCGAAAGCACTGTTCGAAGCTCTTTTCTTTGCAACTAAAAGATGCCACCATCTAAAACCAAAGTACTTTAATCCAAAATCTACTGTTTCTAAATTAATATTATATTCTTTCAATTTTCCATTAAAATGATTTTGATGAGCGCCTAAGTAAAAAAATTTAGCTCTTCTGAAGTGATTTTTTAAACTTATTATTAAAGGGAATAGTTGTATTGAGTCACCCAAACCACCACCAGAATTATATAATAAGATTTTTTTCATGGTATTAATATACTTTATAAATTTAAAATAATAATATAAATGTCTTAAACATAATTAAAAAAAGTGCCCTCGTGGTGAAATTGGTAGACACAAAGGACTTAAAACCCTAGGGATTCACAAATTCAATAGTCTCTGTTAGTCTCAGAGAGTCTAAAAACATAATTAATCCTACCTTTCTTATTTTCATCTTCAATTAACACTGTAAATCAAGGCAAATTTATTTGTGTAGACTAGAAGACAACTAGAAGAGAAACTTAAGATTTGGTAAGAAGATTTAACGAAAAAATATTGTTAATCTTATTAATTACATTATTAACACCAATTAATCTTTTAGTTAAGGAGCCTAAAAGCACATTTCCCGCATTTACTTAATGGTTATTTGATAATGGATATAGTCAATATGTTGATACTATTGTTTTAATCTTTTCGCCAATTTTTTTTTTATAAAAATACAATCGCAAAGCTTTAAATTAGTAAATATACTTCCCTCAGGAATTCTAAAAACTTTATGAGAAATAAAACCTTTTTTTTTTAAAATATTATAAATCTTTTTATATTTTTCATCCCAAGTTTTTTTCTTATCAGAAATTTCTACATATATTATATTTGTTTTAGATAGATATCTCTCTCCTGACTTTAATATATTTAATTCTGACCCCTCAGCATCAATTTTTAGTACATCAACGACTTTAAACTTATATTTCCTAAAAATAGATGATAATTTAATTTTTTTGACCTTAATAACACTAAAAAGTGGACGCACAGAAAGAAAAAAAATTCTTCTAGATATGTTGTAGTATTTATTTCTACTAAATAATGCACTTAAAGATGAACCTGAACCTTCAAATTGATTGTTAAAGTAAAATTTACCAACTCCATCTTTAATATCAATTGCAACATTAAGAAAAATAAAATTAATTTTCAAATTATTAAGATAATTCTTTGAATTGGGATTAGGATCAAATAAATAAAATTTTATTTTAAATTTTTTTTTTAGTAAATTATTCATTTTTTCACTAAATTTTCCTTGAAAACACCCAATATCTAAAATATCTAATTTTTTCTTTTTAAAACTTGAAAGAATTTTAGATATCTCATCTTCAACTTTATTGTGAAAGAAATTTGTATAAATCTTATAGATAATTGAGTTTTTTTTATTCATTTTTTTTAAAAGGTATTTTCAATGTGTTTAAATATCATAAAGAGTGTTATGTAACTAGATGCATTGAACTTAAAAACTAATTTATTTTCCTATAAAATATAAGAAGACTAGAAGACAACTAGAAGATAGAGGCGAAAAATAAATTATTTTTACTTATTTAAAACTCTTGTGTATTAATATATTAACAATAACAATAAAAATAACACAGTGCCCTCGTGGTGAAATTGGTAG
>MDTA01020590.1_pt1 | contig 10254 bp, 8 predicted proteins | sample 811151 | NCBI WGS metagenome assembly MDTA01 (sample SAMN05326648, study PRJNA326480) | marine metagenome | isolation source: seawater | place: Indian Ocean: South | collected 2010 | reverse complement strand
GGGGGTTGTGCAAGATAGATATGACCATTTTCAATTAATTGATTGAAAGGATAATTATTGAAAAATGTCAAAAGAAGAGTTCTTATATGCGATCCGTCGACATCAGCATCTGTCATGATAACTATCTTATCGTATCTCAAGTTCTCTATATTAAAATCTTTAGAGCCAGTTCCTAAGGCATTAATTAATGTAACTATTTCACTGGATGACATCATTTTGGATAAAGCTTTCGTAGATTGATCCTCACCATTTTTTTTCCCATTTACAAAAGTGTTTAAAATTTTTCCTCTTAAAGGCAAAACAGCCTGAAACTCTCTCACTCTTCCTTGTTTAGCTGAGCCCCCTGCTGAATCTCCTTCTACTATAAATAATTCTGTGCCTTCTCTTTTCTGTATTTGGCAATCTGCAAGTTTTCCGGGCAAACCTGATAATTCAAATGTTCCTTTACGTCTTACACTATCTCTTGCTTTTCTTGCAACATCCCTAGCCATAGCAGCTTGAGTTATTTTTTCTAAAACCGTTTTGGCTATAGAAGGATTCTGATCAAACCAAGTTGATACTTTTTCACTTATGACTTGTTCAACAATATTTCTTATCTCTGATGAAACTAGCTTATCCTTAGTTTGAGAGGAAAACTTTGGATCTGGCATTTTAATTGAAAGAACAGCTGTTAATCCTTCTTTTATATCTTCTCCAGATAATGTTATTTTATTTTTTTTACTATTTCTATCGTTGGAGTATTTATTAATAACTCTGGTTAAAGCACTTCTAAAGCCTAATAAGTGTGTTCCGCCATCTTTTTGAGGGATATTATTTGTAAAAGGCAAAACTTCTTCAGAATAGCCTGCGTTCCACTCAAATGAACATTCAACTATTACATTATTCTTTGTTGCTGTGACATAAACTGGCTTTTTAAATACTTCTTTTTCATTTTTATTTGTAAGTATTGGTTTTTTGTTATTAATATGTTTGATAAATTCAACTATTCCACCGTCATATTTATGAACAAACTCTTTGTTTTTTTTCGATGAATTATCCTTTAACATAATTAAGACCCCTTTATTTAAAAAGGCTAGTTCTCTTATTCTTTTTTCAAGAATTGATGCACTAAATTTAATAGAAGAAAATATTTCTTTTGAAGGTAAAAAAGTAATCTTGGTTCCCTTTTTTTTTGTTTTTCCAACTTGTTTTAGTGGTTTAAGAGAATTTCCATCTTTAAATTTTATTAAATATTCTTTACCATCTCTAAAAATATTTAGTTCAAGTTCTTCAGATAACGCATTGACTACTGAAACCCCAACTCCGTGAAGTCCCCCTGATACTTTATAAGAATCATGGTCAAATTTTCCGCCAGCATGTAATTGAGTCATAATTACCTCTGCAGCTGATATTTTCTCGCCTTTATGTATATCCACCGGTATTCCTCTGCCGTCATCTTCAATAGAAACCGTGTTATCTTGATTAATTGTCACTATTATATTTTTGCAATATCCAGCTAGGGCTTCATCTATAGAGTTATCAATCACTTCAAAAACCATGTGATGTAGGCCTGATCCATCATCAGTATCACCAATATACATACCCGGTCTTTTTCTTACGGCATCTAATCCTTTTAGGACCTTAATTGAATCCGCACCATAAGATCGGTTTTTATTTAGTTCAGAATTTTTTGACATTTACATTTTTATTAGAACTTAAAACATATCATTTTTTTTTATTAAGATAAAACCAACATGAAGTTGATTGACCTAAAAGTATTGAGTATCAACAGTTTTAAAGCAAAAATTAAAATTTTTTCTAAATTTAAAAAAATTCAAATTTTCATTGGCATTATAACATAATAACTATTTTTATCAGATAGGTCCTCTATTAGAACAGGAGATACAGAGTCCTTTAAATTCATACTTAAGTTCTTATCTTCAATTTCAGAGGCAATATCAATTAAGTATTTTGAGTTAAAACTTATTTTTAAAGTTTCTGAGTTGAATGCTGCCTTAATTTTTTCATTCCCCTCCCCAGAATTGGCGCTATTCACCGAAAGTTGAATATTGTCTTTATTGATCGCCAATTTAACACCTTCTTTTCCATCAATAGAAACACTTGCTACTCTCTCTATTGATTTTATAAAGTCATGCGAAGAAACCACCAGTTTTTTTTTATTATCTATTGGAACAACTTTTTTATAGTCTGGAAATTTTCCATCAATTACCTTTGAAACAAGTTTAATTTTACCAATACTAAATTTTATTTTGTTTTCACTAGTTTGAACAGTTAGTTGGTCATTTGTATCTGTCAATAATGAACATAATTGGAATACCGTTTTCTTTGGTAAAATAAGCGATGAAAAATCATTTGTATTTTCTATTTCTAAACTGCTTGAAGATAGTCTGTGACTGTCTGTAGCAACTCCAGTTAAAAAATTTCTTCCATTAGCCTCTGTTATATGAAGGAAAACACCATTTAAATAATGTCTTGTATCGTCATTTGAAATTGCTATTTTTGTTTTATTTAATAATTTTAAAAATCTAGAATTATTTAAAGCTACTTCATTTCCTTCAAATTCGTCACTGAATGTTGGAAAATTATCTATAGGTAAACACAATAAATTAAAGTCAGAATTTTCACTCTTCAGACTCAATTTGTTTTCCGATTTCAAATCAAAATTTAACTCTGAGTTTGCTGAAATTTTTCTTAATATATCATAAAGAATTGCTGCTGATGTAGTTGTACTCCCCTCATTAATTATCTTTACATCCTCTATTTCATCATAAAATATTAAATCCAAGTCTGTAGCAATTATTGATAGTTTATTATTTTTAAGTTGCATTAATACATTTGATAAAATTGGCAGAGTATTTTTCTTTTCAACGACGCCTTGTACAAAGTTTAACGATTTTAATAAAATATCCCTTTTAACAACAAATTGCATTTATTTACTGTTCTAATAATAGACTTTTAATCTGATTAATATTTTTTTTCATTTCATCATCTTGTTCAGATAGCCTGGTTATAGTTTTCACAGCATGAATTACTGTAGTATGATCGCGGTTAGCAAACCTTCTACCAATTTCTGGTAGCGACCTGCTAGTTAATTTTTTTGCCAAAAACATTGCTATTTGTCTTGGTCTAGCTAATGGTCTTGATCTTCTTTGTGACAACATCTCACTAAGAGCAATGTTAAAATAATTTGAAACTACATTTTGAATTTTATCTACTGTAATTACTCTAATTTGATTAAAAACATCCTTTAAAATATTTTTACAATCCTGAATAGTAAGGTTTTTTTTATGAACTCTACCGAAAGCAATCACCCTATTTAAAACTCCTATTAGCTCTCTTATGTTGGTTTTGCTTTCATTGGCGATATAGTTAATCACTTCGTCAGTTAAAACTATATTCTCTTTAAATTGATTTTGAATTTCTTCAATTTTTTTCTTTATAATTTTGATTTTAAGCTCCAAATCTGGAGTTTCAATATCAACCACCAAACCACCAGCAAGTCTTGATTTAATCCTTTCCTGAACTCTATCAAGTTTCATTGGGGCTCTATCTGATGAAATGATTATTTGTGAACCTTTATCCATTAGGCTATTAAATGTATGAAAAAACTCCTCTTGGAGACTCTCTTTGCCACTAATGAATTGAATATCATCTATAATAAATACCGAAGATTTTCTAAAGAAATCCTTAAAATTCACCATATCATTTTTTTTAACCGATTTAATAAAATGATACATAAAACGCTCAGCGGAAATAAACATGACATTATTGTCATCTTGAATTTCTAAACCAATAGCGTTCAGTAAATGTGTTTTTCCTAAACCAACGCCCCCACAGATATAAAGAGGATTATATCTTGAAGTATTTTCGCAAATTTTTTTAGAATAAGACAAAGCTATTTCATTGCTTTTCCCTTGAATAAAACTATTAAAATTGAGATTTGGGTTTAGCCTATTATAATTTAAAATTGAATCTTTTATTTCTGTAACTTTATTTATTTCATTTATTTTAATAAATTCCTGATTTTGCTTATTTTCCTCTATTATTTTGAATTCGATACGATTTAAACTTAACTTAAAGCCTTTAACTAATTCTAAAATTTTGTCTAGATATCTTGAAACTATCCAATCTCTAAAAAAACGTGTTGGTACACCTAAAATCAAAAAATCGTTATATTCTTTGACTAAAGAAATTTTCTGTAGCCAGCTATTATAGATTTCATTTCCAAAATTTTTTTTAAATGAGTTTTGAACGTCGCTCCATACCAGCGTTTTTTCTTCTTCAGAAATATAAACGTTTTGTTTTTTAATTATTTTGTCCATGTAATTATTTAAAAAGAGAATCCTTTAAACATTCTTTGTGAATTATTTGCAACTATGTACAGGTTGTAATCAAAAAAAAAAAAAAATTAGTTGTATCATTAACGTAAGAATAGAATCTTGATGCAACTTAAAAAAGAAACAATATTTTGTATTAAATTACTAAATGTAGTTAATAAAAAATTAAATTAACTCTAAATTGTTTAACTGAATTAAAATTTTTTTGAAATTCGAGAAATTTTTCTTGCTGCAGTTTTTTTGTTAATCACTCCAGACTTAGCAACCTGCATTAGAATTGATTGGAATTCTGAGAAATATTTTTTTGCTTTGGCTTTGTCTTTGGATTTAATTATCAAATCCATTTTTTTAATCGCGTTTTTATACTTGCTTTTTCTTATTCTGTTAATTTGGGTTTGTTTTTTTACCCTTCTTACTCTTCTGACAGCTGATTTAGTGTTTGGCATTTTTTAAGATTGTATATATCGCGATATAGTTGTGGTCAACTTTATTATTTTTGACATCTAGGGCAGTAAAACGATGATCGATTTGAAATTACTGTTCGTATTATTTTCTTGTTACAATCTGTGTTAGAACAATGCTCCCCGTTTCTTCCATAAACTCTAAATGTTTGTTGAAATGCGCCCCTTTTTCCATCGCTGCTTGAAAAATCTTTTATTGATGAACCTCCTAATTTAATTGATTTTTTAATGATTTTTTTGGTGTTTAAAATAATTTTTTCAATTTCTTTGTTAGTTAGTTTGACCACTTTTTTGTTTGGCTTGATGCCAGAACAAAAGAGAATTTCGTTAACATATATATTACCTAGGCCAGAAATACATTTCTGATCCATCAAGATATCCTTTACAGTTCTACTCTTACCATAAATATATTTTTTAAAATATTTAAAATTACAATTCTTCTCTAAGGGTTCTGGTCCTAAATTTTTTAAATGAGGATTATCTCTATATATTTCTGTACCAAAAAATTTTATAAATCCAAATTTTCTTATATCATTATAAATTAATTTTTGCTTTTTTTCTAAAAAAAATATAATTCTGTCGTGTTTATGATCTTTATTTTTGTCTAAATTATAATAAAAACTTGTCTTAAATTTTTTATTTTTTTTATTAATAAAAAAAAATTTACCGGTCATACCAAGGTGAACTAACATAATGATATTTTTTCCAACTTTGAAAATCAAAAATTTTGATCTTCTTTCTATTTTTTCTATTTTTTTTCCTGATAATTTTAGGATATCTGATTTTTTTACCTTATACCGTAAATTGCCATCGTTGATCTTTACTTTTTTTATTCTCAATTTCTGGACTTTCTTCTCTAAAGACCTTTTAACAACTTCAACTTCTGGTAATTCTGGCATATAATTCTTATATGAAAAGTACTATTCAAGATAAAGATAAATTAGTCAATTCCGTATTTTCGGAAGTACATTCTAAATATGATTTAATGAATGATATAATGTCATTAGGAGTGCATCGTATTTGGAAAGAAAAATTCATAGAGTGGATGAGTCCTCAGCCAAATACAACGCTCATTGATGTTGCGTCAGGTACAGGTGATATTGCAAAGTTATTTTTGGACAAATCGAATAAGACTACAGAAATAGTTTGTGTCGAACCAAATGTTAAAATGCTTAAACAAGGTCAAAATAAGCTTAGTAAATATACAAATATAAAATGGATAAATTCTCATGCAGAAAAAATTCCGGTAAGTGATGATACTTTCGACTATTATTCTATAAGTTACGGTATCAGAAATGTAACTAATATACATTTTGCTTTAAAAGAAGCTTTGAGAGTTTTAAAACCAGGTGGTCGCTTTATGTGCCTAGAATTTTCGAAGATTGATAACGAAATTTTAAATTATCTTTACAAACAATACTCAAAAACAATTCCATATTTAGGTAAGTTGATAGTCGGTTCTGATAAACCATATAAGTATTTAATTGATAGTATTGAAAAATTTTACAGTTCAAAGGAATTAGCAGAATTATTAAAAAAAAGTGGTTTTTCCAATATAGAATATAGGACTCTATCTAATGGCATTTCTGCTATACATTCAGGCTGGAAAATTTAATGTTTAAAAGAGTTTTCAAATTATTTCAAATTGCAAGAAAATTATCAACCTCAGGCGCGATAGATACAATTAATGAAATTCACGTATTACCTACCAGTCTAAAAATTTTTTTTGACTTAGTTTCATTGGGGTCTAGTTCAAATTTAAATAATCAACAACTGAAGCCAGGTGATAAACTTTGTGTTGCATTGCAAGGAATGGGAACAACCTTTATAAAATTAGGTCAATTTCTTGCTACTAGACCTGATATTATTGGTGATGAATTAGCAAGAAGTTTAGAAAAACTTCAGGATAAAGTTCCGGCGTTTGATTTACATGATGCAAAAAAAATAATTAAAAAAGAAATAGGTGAAAATTTTTATAAAGATATCACAGAAATTTCAGAACCTATTGCCGCTGCTTCTATTGCTCAAGTGCATTTAGCTAAAATAAAAAATTCTGGTAAAGAAAAGGAAGTTGCTATTAAAATTTTAAGGCCAGATATAGAAAAGTTGTTTAATGAAGAATTAGATGCTTTGATGCTTTTTGCTTATATTGTAGAGAATACCTTTTCCAAAGCTAAACGACTTAAGTTGATAGAAGTAGTTCACCTTCTAAGAGAAATAACAAATATAGAAATGGATTTAAGATTTGAGGCAGCAGCGGCTAATGAACTTTATGAAAATACAAAAGATGATCTAGGATTTAATGTGCCTGAAATATATTGGAATTATACTACAAAAAAAATTTTAACTTTAGACAAAGTTGAGGGTATTTCTATAAGGGAACAACAAAGACTAAAACAACTTGGTGTTGATTTAAAAAAATTAGCAGAAAATCTAATACAGTTTTTTTTAAAACAAGCAGTAAGAGATGGTTTTTTTCATGGAGATATGCATCAAGGAAATTTATTTGTCGATAAACAAGGAAATATTATCCCAGTTGATTTTGGAATTATGGGCCGTTTAGATAAAAATAATAGAAAATTTTTAGCGGAAATTTTATATGGTTTCATTAAGAGAGATTATGTAAAAGTGGCTGAAGTCCATTTTCAAGCAGGTCTTGTACCACAAACTGCATCTAAGGAAGAATTTGCTCAAGCATTAAGATCAGTTGGTGAACCAATTTTTGGCCAATCTATAAAAGATATATCAGGGGGAAATTTATTAGCACAGTTATTTGAAATTACTGAAAAATTTAATATGGCAACTCAACCACCATTATTATTATTACAGAAAACAATGGTTGTTGTTGAGGGAGTTGCAAGAAAACTTTATCCAGAAACAAACATTTGGGAAGTTTCAAGACCAGTTCTAGAAAATTGGTTAGAAAATATAAAAGGCCCCAAATCGACTATTAATAAGGCGCTCAATACATCCTCGGAAATTCTAAAAAGGATACCAGATTTGCCTGAATTAATGGACAGGGCAGATTATGCCTTAAAATTGATGGCTGAGGGAAAATTAAATTTAGCTATTGGAGGCAACAAGAATTTAGAAGTTGAACAAATGAAAATTAAAAACTTTAGAAATAATATAGTTATTAGTTTTTTTGGTATTGTAATTGTCTTTTTATTAGTATTTTAATTAATAATGTACTTAAAAAATAAAAAAATTCTTATAATTGTTGGAGGTGGTATTGCTGCATATAAGTGTTTAGATTTGATAAGATTATTAAAAAAAAATAATAATGAGGTAAAAACAATCTTAACTAAAAGTGGCAAAGAGTTTGTAACACCATTATCTTTAACAACTCTTACAAATAATAAAACATTTGAAGATATTTTTGATAAAAGATCAGATTCTGAAATTGACCATATATCTTTATCTAGATGGGCCGACTTAATTATCGTTATGCCTGCTACTGCTAATTTTATGGCAAAATTGAGCTTAGGGAAAGCAGATGATTTAGCAACGACAGTAATTCTAGCTTCAGATAAAGAAGTCTTATTAGTTCCTGCAATGAATGTAAGGATGTGGATCCACAAAGCCACGCAACATAATGTAAAAATTTTAAAAGATTATGGGTATTTGTTTATTGGCCCTGAAAAAGGGGAGATGGCTTGCGGTGAATATGGCGAAGGAAAAATGTCTAGCCCAAGACAAATTTATTCTTATATTGAAAATTATTTTTATAAAAGAAATTTAGTCAAAAACAAGAATTTTAAAGCACTAGTAACTGCTGGGCCGACTAGAGAATACATTGATCCTGTAAGATATATTTCTAACGAATCTAGTGGAAAACAAGGATATGAGATTGCTTTAGCTCTTAATAAATTAGGAATTGCAACAACTTTAATAATAGGACCGTCAACCCTCATATCTCAAAAAGATATAAAAACAAAAAAAATAGTAACAGCAGATGAAATGTTTAATGAAGTAAAAAAATCTTTACCAGTAGACATCGCTGTTTGTACAGCCGCTGTTTCTGATTTTAAGCCTATTAAAAAAAATAAAAATAAATTAAAAAAAAGTCAAAATAAACTTAAATCTATTCAATTGGAAAAGAATAAAGATATTCTAGAATATTTAGGTAAAAACAACAGATATAGACCAAAAATGGTTATTGGATTTTCTGCAGAAACAGAAAATCTTAATAAAAATTCAATAATTAAAATGAAAAAAAAAAATTGTGATTTAATTATTGCAAATGATGTTTCAAAAAAAGGGAAAGGTTTCAATTCAGACTATAACGAAGTTTCAATTATTGATAACAATGGTAATATTAAGCTTATTAAGAAAAGTAAAAAAAGTCTCATAGCAAACAGAGTTGCTGAAGTTATTTTAGATAAACTATTAATTGATGACAAAAATTTTAATTAAAAGATTATCAAAAAATATAAACTTACCAAAATATGAAACTGAAGGGTCATCGGGTATGGATTTATCAGCTGATTTGACATCTTCAATTAAAATTGAACCTGGAGAAACTTCAATAATTCCAACGGGAATATCAGCTTCGATACCTAAAAATTACGAAATACAAATTAGACCTAGATCAGGATTAGCGGCTAAAAATCAAATTTCAGTTCTTAATACACCTGGAACGATTGACTCTGACTATAGGGGTGAAATTAAAGTTATATTAATCAATTTAGGAAAAAAAACATTTATTGTTGAAAAAGGTGCAAGGATAGCTCAGATGGTGCTATGTCCTTTAGAGAAAGCAAAAATTATAGAGGTTGATAACTTAGAAAAAACTGAGCGAGGTTCTGATGGGTTTGGATCTACAGGAACAAAATAATAAATGAGTTTTGATTTAAAATATTTTGAAAGATTTGAAAAACAAATAATTTTAAAGAAGGTTGGAATTTCAGGACAAAAAAAAATTTTAAAGTCAAAAGTATTAATAATTGGAGTTGGGGGGTTAGGTTGTCCACTATTAACTTATCTTGCTGCTTCAGGGGTTGGAACTATAGGAATTGTTGATAATGACAAGATAGAATTAAGTAATTTAAATAGACAAACTATTTTTACTTCTAAAGATGTTGGTAAATTTAAGGTGGAGCAAGCAAGAAAATATATTTATAAAGTTAATAAAAAAATAAAAATTAAAGCTTTTAAGCAAAAAATTAATTCTTCAAATATAAAATCTCTAATAGAAGATTTCGATATAATTTGTGACGGAACAGATAATTATGACACTAGATATATAATTAATGATTATTGTAAGCTAAAAAAAAAAATTCTTATATCTGCTGCGATAAGTCAATTTGACGGCCATTTATATAAATTTAACTTTAAAAAAAAAAGTTCTTGTTACCGCTGTTTTATGCCTGAAAAACCCAGAGTAGAGGATAATTGTGAAACTGAAGGTATTTTTTCCCCCGTAGCAGGTGTATTAGGTACACTACAAGCAAACG
>MDTA01117240.1_pt1 | contig 10255 bp, 10 predicted proteins | sample 811151 | NCBI WGS metagenome assembly MDTA01 (sample SAMN05326648, study PRJNA326480) | marine metagenome | isolation source: seawater | place: Indian Ocean: South | collected 2010 | reverse complement strand
TAAAAACAAAAAAGTTCTAGCAAAACTTGGACAAAATGTAGTTGCAGGGGAAAGCTTGATTGCTTCAGACTAATGGATCAAGATAAAAAATTTAAATTGGTTTCCTCAAAAAAAACTAGATATCTTTTACCAAACATTTTAACTCTCGGTGGTGTTTGTCTTGGTATTAGTTCAATAAAATTTTCAATAGATGGCAACTTTAACCTTGCTGTAACATTAATCTTACTTGCAGCAATTTTAGATGCTCTTGACGGCAGGATTGCTAGATTAATAAAAGGAACTTCAGAATTTGGTAAAGAACTTGACTCTTTAACTGACTTTGTAAGTTTTGGTATAGCACCCGTATTTATTTTGTACTTCTGGGAATTAAATAATTATGGGAAATTAGGGTGGGCTATTACTCTTCTTTATTCTGTTTGTTGTGTATTGAGACTTGCGAGATTTAACTTAACAAAAATTAATGCGCATGAAGAATGGAAAAATAATTTTTTTGAAGGAATACCATCTCCAGCAGGAGGTTTAATAATATTAATGCCTTTGATTTATGAGCTTAGTGATTTTAATTTCGCTTTTGAAATCAAAAACTTAACACCTTATTTGACAATTTTAATAGCTCTGCTTCTAGTAAGCAAAATTCCAACTCCTTCTCTTAAAAAAATATCTATTTCGTCAAAAACTACTATTTTTTTACTTTTATCTGTTGGGCTAATTTTTATATCATTATTATTTTATACTTTTGAAACATTATTAATCTTTTGCCTTGCTTACCTTGTTTCAATACCACTAAGTATTATTATTTTCACAAAACAAAAATCAAAATATTTATCTAAAATATCTGATGAAGATCATGAAGATATTTTATAATGAAGAAATCTAAAAGATTAAAAAAAAGTAATACTTGGAAAATTAAACAACACAGAGACCCATTTTTTAAAAAATCAAAAGTATTAGGCTATAGATCAAGAGCCTCATTTAAATTAATTGAACTAAATGAAAAGTTCAAATTTATTAAAAAAAATACATCTCTTTTGGATTTAGGATCTAGTCCTGGGGGCTGGTCTCAAGTTGCTAGCAAGATAATAACATCAGGAAAAATTCTATCTATAGACATTAAATCAATGAGACCTATAAAAAATGTAAAGTTTATCAATGCTAATATTTTTGATCAGATTACTAAAAATCAAATTTTGGTTTTTTTTCCTAAAAAACTAGATGTAATAGTCTCTGATATGGCTGCGGATACTACAGGAAATAAGTCTCTAGATTCTATAAGAACAAATCAATTATGCTACGAGATTATGAATTTTTCCTCTCAAATACTAAAAACTGATGGTATTTTAGTATCTAAGCTATTCATGGGAGATGATTTTTTGGAGGTAAAAAATTTAGCGAAAACACTATTTAAATATGTTGATTTTTTTAAACCATTATCTAGCAGGAACGAATCCAAAGAGACTTATATACATTGTAAATTTTTAAAGTCTTTAAAAATTTAAAAAATCGTTTATAAATTTATATGGGTACAATTAGAGAGTCTCTAACCTTTGATGATGTTTTATTGCTTCCGAGATATTCGAATGTTTTACCGTCGGAAACTGATATATCCATTAATCTAACAAAAAAAATTTCTCTTCAAGTCCCATTTTTGTCATCTGCAATGGATACTGTAACAGAGTCAAAGATGGCAATTGCCATTGCAAATGAAGGTGGTATTGGAATTATCCATAGAAATTTTTCAATAAAAAAACAAACTAAAGAAGTAATTAAGGTAAAGAAAAAAAAATTACTTGTTGGTGCAGCAGTAGGAACTTCTAAAGAAGACGTTGAGAGAGCTAAATCATTATTATCAAATGGTTGTGATTTAATTGTTGTAGACACAGCTCATGGCCATAGTGAAAAAGTTTTAAAGATACTTTCGAAACTTAAAAAAATTAGTACCAAAGTTCCTATTTGTGTTGGAAATATAGCAACTGGAGAGGCTGCAAAAAAATTGTACAATTCTGGCGCTGATATAATTAAAGTAGGCATTGGACCTGGCTCTATCTGTACAACAAGAATGGTCGCAGGTATTGGTGTTCCACAAATTTCAGCTATTCTGGAAATTAAACAAGCTTTGAAAAATAAAAAAATTAAGATTATCTCAGATGGGGGTATAAAATTTTCAGGTGATATTGCAAAGGCATTAGCTGCAGGAGCGGACGCAATAATGATGGGTTCAATTTTTGCAGGTACATTTGAAAGTCCTGGAAAAAAATTTAAAGTAAACGGAAAACTTTACAAAAAATATAGAGGCATGGGGTCAATTGGAGCTATGTCTTCTGGGTCGGCAAATAGATATTTTCAAAAAAATTTTAAGGATAAATCAAAATTTGTTCCGGAAGGCGTAGAGGGTAGGGTTGAGTATAAAGGCAATGTTTCAAAAATTATTTTTCAATTGAAAGGTGGATTAAGATCATCCATGGGTTATATTGGTGCAAAAAATTTAGCACAAATCTCTAAAAATGCTAAATTTACTAAAATTACAAAAGCCGGGTTCTATGAAAGTATGGTGCATAGTGTGGAAATGACAGAAAAAGGAATTAATTATAAATTATGATTTTAAGATTAGTATTATTTTGTTTAATAATTTTGATTTTGCCTGAAAAAACAAAGGCTAATACTCAGTACTATGAGGACGGTTTAAAATTTTTCAAAAAACAAAAATTTGAAGAGGCAAAATTTAAATTTGAACAAGATATTGTTTATAATCCAAAAAATGAATTATCATATCTTTATCTATCTAAAATATTTAATAATTTAGATAAAAAGGAATTAGAAGAACAAAATTTAAAAACAGTTATTTTGCTTAATCCAAAAAATGAGGAAGCCATATATCAACTTGCTAAATTGAAACTAAACTCTTCTGACTATAAAAAGAGTAAAGAATTAAATGATAAGTTAAAATATTTTTGCAAAGAATTTTGTAAAAAGAGTCAAAAATTAAAAATAGAAATTGAAAATTTATCAAAAAAATAAATGCAATTTCAAAAAATTAGGGAAAAAATATTAATTATTGATTTTGGTTCTCAAGTTACAAAATTAATTGCTAGAAGAGTTAGAGATCTCGGAGTTTTTTCTGAAATTATTAATCCTAATAATCTAAAAAAGATTAGAAATTTTAATAACGTAAAAGGAATAATTCTTTCAGGAGGGCCTTCAACAGTTACTAAAAGCAATTTTCAGACTATTCCTAAAAATCTCTTTGAAAAAAAAATACCAATATTAGGTATTTGCTACGGTTTACAGCTAATAGCAAAACTATTAGGCGGCAAGATTAAATCATCAAAAAAAAGAAGAGAATTTGGTAGAGCATTTATTTTTAAAAAAAAACAATCAGATTTAATGAAAAACTTTTTTTTGAAAAAAACCTCTGTTTGGATGAGCCATGAAGATACAGTAATAAAGTTACCGAAAAATTTTAAAGTTGTAGCTTCTACTAAAAGTTCTAAATTAACTGCTATTGAAAATAGTTATAACAAAATTTATGGAGTTCAATTTCATCCTGAAGTTACACATACTGATAATGGAAATCAAATCTTTAAAAACTTTTTATTCTTAATTTGTAAAATTAAACAAAAATGGAATGTTGCTTCTCAAAAAAACAGACTTATAAAAGAAGTAAGGACAATAGTTAAAAAAGATAGAGTTATTTGCGCTCTTTCTGGAGGTGTTGATAGTAGCGTGGTTGCGCTTTTAATAAATAAAGCAATTAAAAAAAAATTATTTTGTATTATGGTTGACACAGGATTAATGAGAAAGGATGAATTTAAATATACATATAAATTATTTAAGAAAAAATATAATCTTAATGTAAAGTTGGTAAATGCGTCAAAAATATTTTATAAAAATTTAAAAAACGTTTCTAATCCTGAAAAAAAAAGAAAAATAATTGGTAATTTATTCATAAAAATATTTGAAAGAGAGTCAAAAAAAATTAAAAACGTTAAATACCTTGCGCAGGGTACGCTATACCCAGATATAATTGAGAGCAGGTCTTCAACGGGAAGCAAATCAGTAAAAATTAAATCTCATCATAATGTTGGAGGATTGCCTAAAAAGATGAATTTAAAATTGGTTGAACCACTTAAAGAATTTTTTAAAGATGAAGTGAGAATTTTAGGAAAATCATTGGGACTTACAAATGAAATTTGCTTTAGACACCCTTTACCCGGACCGGGGCTAGCAATTAGAATAGTAGGAAATGTAACCATAAAAAAAATTCAAATTTTACAAGAAGCTGATCATATATTTATTAACGAACTTATTAAAAATAATTTATACGGTAAAATTTGGCAAGCTTATGCAGCCTTATTACCAATCAAAACAGTTGGTGTAATGGGCGACTCAAGAACTTATGAATATGTTTGTTTATTAAGAGCTGTAACATCTGAAGATGGTATGACAGCAGATTATTTTCATTTTACAAAAGACTTTTTAGACAATATTTCAAATAAAATTGTAAATAATGTAAAAGGTATAAATAGAGTTGTTTATGATATAAGCTCTAAGCCACCGAGCACGATAGAGCTAGAGTAAAATTTTATACATGAATGAAAAAATTAAAAAAATCCTTGTAAAAAAAAATAAAACTAAAATCGTTTGTTTAACAGCTTACTCTAAAAGTATGGCAAAAATTTTAGATAAATTCTGCGATATAGTATTAGTAGGAGACTCTATGGCTAATGTTTTGTACGGATTAAAAAACACACATACATTATCCTTAAAAAATATAATTGAACATACACTTAGTGTAAAAAAAGGAATATCGAAATCATTATTAGTAGTAGATATGCCTAAAGGCACATATACAAATGTAAAAATTGCAAAAAAAAATGCATTATTGATCAAAAGTTTAACTAAATGTGATGCGGTTAAAATTGAGAGTAACAATAACAACTCTCAAATAATCAAGGAACTTGTAAAATCTAAAATTCCAGTGATGGGCCATATTGGTTATACACCACAATTCAAAAAAAAATTTAAAATTGAAGGAGCAACAGGCAGAAAATTAAAAAATCTTATTAAAGAGGCTTTGAAGATCGAGAAAGCTGGCGCCTTCTCAGTGGTATTAGAATGTGTAGCTCCTAATGCTTCTAAGATTATTACTAAGTCTTTAAAAATACCAACAATAGGAATTGGATCATCTTCTTACTGTGATGGTCAAATATTAGTAACCGATGACATGTTAGGTTTAAGTGGTTTTTATCCAAAATTTGTAAAAAAATATGTGGATCTAAATAAGATAATTACAAAAGCAATAAAAAGATATACTAAAGATGTTAAAAATAATAAATTTCCAAAAAAAAATAATTTTTTAAATGTCACAAGAATTAGATAATAACGTTAAACCTAAAATAAGTTTGCAATCTTTTATCAAAGAAAACAGCAAAAAAATAATCCTTATTTTAAGTTCTGTTATCATTTCTTCTATAATTTACTTTTTTATTTTACATCAAAATGAAAAAAAAAATATTTTAATTGCAGAAAAATATATCCAGGCTGGGCTTTACTTAGGATCTAATCAACTATCAAAATCTACAGAAATTTTTGAAGAAATAGTTTTAAGTAATAATAAATTTTACTCAATTTTAGCATTTAGTACATTACTTGAAAAAAATCTAATTAAAGATAATGAAAAAATACTCCAATATTTTGAAAAATTGGAGAATTTAAGATTATCGAAAGATCAAAATGATCTACTTATTTTTAAGAAATCATTATATTTACTTAAAAATTCTAAAAAAGATGAAGCGAATAAACTTCTTAAAAAAATTATAGACTCAAATTCAAATTTTAAGACTCTTGCGGAAGAAATAATTACCAATTAATTTGTAAATGAGGATTATATTTATAACTTTTCTAATATTATTAAATAATTGCTCATTTGATAATAAGTCAGGAATTTGGAAAAGTGAGAGTGGAAGCTTTCAAAAAGATGATAGAACATTTAAAGATTTCAAGAAAATACAATCATCAAATAAACCATATAATGAAATTAAAAAGCTAGATTCTAATTTCAATTTTTTAGTAGAAAAGTCATTTAAAACAAAAAAATGGAATGATATATATTATGAAAGTTCAAATAATTTAAAAAATTTCTCGTATTTTGATCAAGGAGAACAAGTTTTTAAAAGCAAAAAATTATCTAAATATGAAACAAGTAAAAATATTTTATATTACAATGACACTATTTTTGTTTACGATCTTAAAGGAACTATTATTTCCTTTACTTTATCAAATAACAAAAAAATAAATAAGTTCAATTTCTATAAAAAAAATTACAAAAAAATAAAAAAAAAATTAAATTTAATTATTGAAAATAACATAATTTATATTTCGGATAATCTGGGATATTTATATGCGTATGATTATAAAAAAAAAGTTATTATTTGGGCAAAAAATTATAAAGTTCCTTTTAGATCAAATTTAAAAATTAAAGGGAATATGCTTATAGCCTCTAATCAAAATAATAATTTGTATTTTTTTGATAAAACTACTGGTGATATTATCAAATTAATTCCTACCGAAGAGACAAAAATTAATAATCAGTTTATAAGCAATATTTCATTAGGCAACAAATCCACCTTTTTTTTAAATACTTATGGATCTCTTTACTCTATCAATAATGAAAATTTAAAAATTGATTGGTTTTTAAATTTAAATCAATCAATAAATTTAAATTTAGCTGATACTTTTACAGGGAGTCAAATTATATTTTTTAAAGATAAATTAGCTGTCTCATCAAATAATTTTTTTTATTTAATCAACGCATCCAATGGTTCAATTATTTATAAAAAAAATTTTTCTACATTAATTAGACCTATAATAATATCTAATTACATTTTTTTAATTTCTAAAAACAATTTATTGATTTCGTTGAATTTTAATAATGGTAAAATTATATATTCGTATGATATAAATGAAAAAATCTCAGATTTTCTAAATACCAAAAAAAGAAAAGTTGATTATAGGGATTTCATGATAGTGAATAGTGAGATTTTTATTTTTCTAAAAAACGGCTATGTTGTTCAATTAAATATAAATGGTAAGTTAGAAAAAGTTGACAAATTCTTAAATAATTTTAAAAGCAGACCTATAATAGTTAATGGTCAAATAATCTATTTAAATAGCAATAATAAAATCCTTATCACAAACTAATTATTTGATTTTCCACTTAATAAAGATAATTGTCTCACATTCATCCCTTGAAGATTATCTGACGGTTTTATTGGATATTCACCCGTAAAATAATGATCACTAAATTGCGGATAATTTTTATTTCTAACTTCCCCACTCAAAGCTTTATAGAGACCTTGAAGACTCAAAAATTTTAAACTTTTTGCATTTATATAATTACACATGTCATCATTAGTTTTAGAATGAGCAAGAAGCTCCTCTTTGGTTGGCATATCAACACCATAAAAATCAGGAAATTTAATTTCTGGGCAAGCTATTCTAACATGAACTTCTTTGGCACCAGCTTCATAGAGCATTTTAACAATTTTATGACAAGTAGTCCCTCTGACTAAAGAATCATCAATTAAAATCAATGATTTATTTTTAACAATTGTTTGAGTTGAACTAAGCTTTAGTTTTACACCTAAACTTCGAATACTTTGTGTAGGTTCAATAAATGTTCTACCAACATAATGATTTCTAATCAAACCTAATTCAAACTTTTTTTTGGATTGTTCTGCATAACCTAATGCCGCGGGAACTCCAGAGTCAGGCACAGGTATAACTAAATCAGCTTTTAGATCAGTCTCTGATGCTAACTGCAGACCAAGATTTTTCCTGTATTCATATGCACATTTCCCATTGATCAAACTATCTGGTCTCGCAAAATAAATATACTCGAATACGCAAGGTCTTGCCTTTCTTTTTGGAAAAGGTTTGATACTTTTTAGCTCAGAATTTTCAATTATTACTATCTCGCCATTTTCTACTTCTCTTATAAACGTTGCTCCTACAATATCTAATGCGCAGGTTTCAGATGCAAGAATAAAGGAGTTTTTTAATTTACCTATTACTAAAGGTCTAATACCAAAAGGATCTCTTACTCCAACAAGTTTTTTATTTGTCATTAAAATTAGTGAGTATCCTCCTTGAATTTGAAAAAGAGTATCTATTAATTTGTCTAAAAATTTATCTCTTTTTGATTTTGCAATTAATTGAACGATAGTTTCAGTATCGCTAGTTGTTCTGAAAATTGCACCCTCTTTTACCAACGACTCTCTTAATAATAATGCATTAGTTAAATTACCATTATGTGCAACACTTAATCCGCCCATATGAAGGTCGGCAAAAAATGGCTGTATATTTCTCAAAGATGTTTCACCAGTAGTTGAATATCTATTATGACCTATAGCAAAAAAGCCAGGTAGTTTTTTTAATGTTTCTAGATCAGTAAAATGATCACCAACCAAACCTTGTCTTTTCTCTGAATGATAACTGTTGCCGTCAAAAGAAACAATGCCGCAACCCTCTTGGCCTCTATGTTGTAGAGCATGTAATCCTAAAGCTACTAAAGTAGCAGCATCTTCATGATTAGATACACCGAAGACACCACATTCCTCTCTTAACTTATCATTATTAGATTTTCTCAATTTTCTCTTTTGTGTTAATGAAATCCTCATTTGAGGGAAATTCCTCAATTAAAATTTCACTACCTTTATTAATTAAATTAAACGAAAAAGCATCTTCAGCTGATATACCCCAATTTTTGTAAGGATAAAACCAATTAAATATTGAAAATATACACACGCATACTATGTATCCTTTAAAAATACCAAATATTAAGCCAAAAATTTTGTCAATTGAACCAACGCCCGTCCAAGTAACAGCTCTTGCCAAACTTTTTCCAATTAAAATAGTTAAAAATAAAGTAAATACAAATATTAAAATTCCTAATCCGACGTTATTAATGAATTCTGATTCTATATAATCACTTACAGAGGGTTGTAGTCTAGGAACCGCGATTATTGTTACAATAGTAGACAGAACCCATTTCATAAAAGAGATTAAACTTAAAGTAAAACCTTTTACAAAACATTGTAAAATACTATAAGCAAAAATTAACCCAACAAAAAAATCAAATATATTAATCGCATTAAAAAAATTATTTATCATTAAAGATTTTTAGATTTATCAGTAAAGGGCTTATATATTAAAATTAATTTAGGAAGCAGAGTTAACACCGAAATCATTGCAAGCAGCATAGCAATTCCTGTAAAAACCCCAAAATATATTGTTGGAATAAAATTTGACAAAACAAGAATAGAGAAACCGAAAACTATCGTGATAGAAGTATTTAAAATTGCGATTCCTACAGTTCTATGACACTTATCTAATGTTTGGTTATAATTATTTATATTCTTAAATTCTTCTTTAAATCTGTAGATATAATGAATGCTATTATCTACTGCTATTCCAATTGTTATAGCAGCTATAGTAATTGTCATCATATCTAGAGGAATATTCATTAAACCAATTATTCCTAGGATAAAAAAAGCGGCAATAAAATTTGGCACAACTCCAATTAAAGCTATAGTAATATTTCTAAACAATATAAAAAACATCAAAAAAATACCTAACATAACAATACCTAGTGTAAGTATTTGTGATTTGAAAAGGCTTTGTAACAAATTATTAAACAATATTAAAACACCAGCTAATTTATATTCATCCTTATCTAAATCTAATTTAGACTGAAGCTCATTATCAATTTTATTTATTAAGTCATTTCTCCTTAAATTTTCTAAAGAATCCTTAACTCTGACAACTATTCTAGCTTCGTCTTCTTCTACAGATATATATGGGGTTACTATTTCTTTTTTTATTTCAACTGGAATTTTACTATATAAAACTGCTATTTCTAAACTTTGTAACTCTTTATTATTAAGATCCTCCGCTACTCTTAAAATTGAACCAAATGATAAAACTTTTCCTATTTCTGGTAAAGAGTCTAAATAATCGTGAACTTTCAGAATTTTATCCATCTTATCTCTGGTAAACCAATATTTTGATTTATCCTCATTTTTATCATTATCCTCGTCCCACTCAGAAAATTCATCATCTGAATTTTTAATTAATTTAGTCGGGAACTTTAAAATAATATTTAGTGGAGTAGTTCCTCCAAGTTGATCATCAATTTTTTTCATACCTTTATAAATTTCTGTCTCTTTATCAAAATAATTGATAAAACTATTTTCTACTT